>Ga0335069_10000485_pt1 | contig 66954 bp, 55 predicted proteins | sample Lox_Sample_11_FD_206714 | JGI IMG/M metagenome (GOLD analysis project Ga0335069, IMG submission 206714) | Soil microbial communities from Loxahatchee National Wildlife Refuge, Florida, United States - Lox_Sample_1.1 | ecosystem: Environmental > Terrestrial > Soil > Wetlands | place: USA...
CTCACCGAGTTAGGACACGAAACGATCGTGGCGCATTCGCGTAACGTGCGTCTGATCGGGGAAAGCCGGCGAAAGGATGACCGGCTGGACGCGCAAGCACTAGCCAGGCTGGCCAGAATCGACCCGCGGTTGCTCTCCCCGATTCAACATCGCAGCGCCCAGGCGCAGGCGGATCTGACGGTGATCCAGCCTGCTCCCGTCTGTTCCGTCGACGTATTTTTTGTGCCCGTCATTGGTGATTCGGGTATATCCCGTAATCCGCGGTTGCGGCAGCGGGCGGTGCAGATACCAGATCGTCGCAGTGAGGCCGGCGACCAGCACGGCTGCACTGGGTATGAGCCACTTCGGGAGTCGCCTCCGGGGGCGCGGCGGGTCCGAGGATGGCTCCGCTTCGCCTGCAGCTTCCTCGGAAACGTCGACTTTGCACACCCAGCGGTACCCGACCGTGGCTACAGTTTCGATGAAACGGGGGTCGCGGGCCTCGTCCCCCAGCAGCTTCCGCAGTAGCGCAATGCTCCGCGTCAGCGAGTTCTCAGAGACCGCCGTCTCGCCCCAGACGGCGTTGAGCAGTTCTTCCTTGGGGATCAGCTTTTGCGGGTTGCGGAGGAGAAGCAGCAGGACGCGGAAGGCCTTCGGCTCAACGGGCAGAACTTCGCCGCCTTTCGTGAGCGAGAACTCGCGCTCGCGGACTTCCACGTCGCCGAATCTGAAAACAAGAGACTTACTAGCCATCATAACTCCATCATGACTTCATTCGACCTTCGTAGAAGGAGATCACGCGCGTCCAGAAACTGATCAGGAGGCCGTCAAGACCACGTAGAGCCACGCGCCCAGAGTGCCCTCAGCCTACCCGGCTGAGGAGCTCTCGCGATGACAAGTTTCAAGGTTCTTGCTTCCCTGGTTTTAACAGCAGCAACTGTTTCCACCCTCACCGCAGAAACCCACTGCCCCGGAAATGTCGAAAGTGTACCTTTCCGCCTCGTTAACCGCCATCAGATAATCCTGCCCGTCTCCGTCGACCACACCGGTCCCTATAACTTCCTGCTGGATACCGGCACACAGATGACCATGGTTGACCCCGCCCTGGCCGCCGCCCTCCACCTGGAAACGACAGGCAAGGCCGAAGTGGCCAGCGTCGGCATGCAGGCCTCCGCCTCCTTTGCGCGCATCGACCTCGTCGAAGCCGGCTCCCATTCCGTGGCCAACCAGAAGGTGCTCGTGTATGACCTCGCGAATCTTCAGGCCACGGGCCTCAATATCCAGGGTATCCTCGGTGAGGATTTCCTTGAGCAGTTCGACATGCTGATCGACAACGCGCACAGCATCCTCTGCCTTGACGGCTCGCCCGCCATGCGCGCGGAAGTGAAGGGAACGCACGTCGCCCTGCTGGCTCCGTCGCAAACGCAGAACGGCGCGCCGTTGCCCAGTTCGCTCATCGTCCCAGCCAGGCTGTCCGATGGGATGCGGCCGGTTCGCCTCAAGCTCGACTCCGGCTCCAACGTCCCCTTCCTCTACAACACGTCGGAATATATGGCGCTGGGAGCGTTCCGAGGCCAATCCCTGCACGGCGGCGCCAGCGGCTCACAGCGGACGTTTACCGCCCTGCCGCCGCAGGATATGAAGATCGGCTCCGTCGCGGTCTCGCACGTCACCTTCGTCACCCTCGCCGGCGCGCAAAATGACACACGCATCTCGGACTTCGATGGACTGCTGACGATGGGTCTATTCAAGCGCGTCTTCATCGACCACGCCGATCACTTTGCGGTGCTCGAAGCGTGGTGAAGGGAAGGAGTCGCCTCGGGTCTACGGTATTTCTAATTCGGGTGGGAACGCTGCTCGCGCCGCTATTCTTTCAGCGTGACGGAAATTTTGCGCGCGTCGCCGCCCTCGGAGGTGATGAGAATCTCGCCGGTCGCGCGCTTCTTGATGGTCTTGAATTTATCGCCCCATTCAACAAGGACCAGTGCGTCGGGAGTGAGGAGCTCGTCGAGGCCGAGAGATTCGAGTTGCCGCTCGCCTTCGATGCGATAGACATCGAGGTGATAGAGCTTGACGGGCTTGCCCTCGCGTGCGCCCTCGTATTCATGAATCAGAGTGAAGGTGGGGCTGGTGACTTCGTCGGGTTCCGCCGCGTCGAGTGCTTGAGCGATGCCTTTGACCAGCGTGGTCTTGCCCGTGCCAAGGTCGCCCCGCAGCAGCAGCAGTTGCGGCGGCTTGAGGAGACGGACCAGCTTGCGGCCTACCTCGATGGTATCTGCGCCGCTGTGGGTAGTGAACTCGTGAACTCTGCCTGCAGCGGTCGGAGCCGCATTGGTCATTGCTCAGCCTCGCCAGGGGCTGCTGCCTGCGATGCCCCCTGCAACCAAACATACCCGTTCTGCCCGCGTGAGCGAAAGCGAAAAGCCCGAGAAAAATATTGGAAACTATCGCTGGCCAGGAGCGTGTGCTCATCGTCACTGCGCACGGCAAGGTCGGCGGCAAGGCCGTGGAAATACACCGCCGCTTCGACCGCATGTGCTTGCTTGCGTGGAAATTGCGCAAGAAACCCGGCGACGATGCCGGCGAGCACGTCGCCGCTGCCGCCCTTGGCCATGCCGGGATTTCCGCTGGTGTTGACGGCTACCCGGCCATCGGGATGTGCGATGAGCGTGCGTGCGCCTTTGAGTACTAAAGTGACCCCGGTTCGCTGCGCGAAGCTGCGCGCGAGCGGGAGGCGGTTGGATTGCACGTCGGCGGTTGTGGTCCCCACCAGGCGCGCCATCTCGCCGGGATGAGGTGTGAGAACGAGGGTGCGGTCTTTCGCAATGCGGTGCAGAAGATCGGGTTGCGAGGCGAGGATGTTGAGTGCGTCGGCGTCGACGACCGCGGGAATATTCGTGGCGGCGAGCAATCCGGCGAGAAAATCGGCGCTCCCGGGGCTTTGGCCAAGGCCGGGGCCGATGGCGAGAACGGTGATGCCTTGCAGGAGATCGGCCATCCGATGCGGTGCGAGGTTTTCCGCGGCGATGTGGCCGAAAGGCGATGCCAGAAGCGGGTGCGTCATCAGCTCCGGTGCGACGGCGGAGACTTGCACGAGGATGGGTGCGGGGACGGCGGCGGTCACGAGGCCGGCGCCGACACGGAGCGCGGCAAGCGAAGCCATGGCGGGCGCACCGGATTTTCCTGTCGATCCGCCGACGACGAGAACGTGGCCGAAGTCGCCCTTGTGCGAGGAGACGGGCCGTGGAGATTCGGTGAGCGTGTGCGATGTGCCGGCCCAGTGGAGCGCGAGGTTCGAGAGGATGGCTGCTTCGGGCGATCCGATCGGTGCGACGACGATGGGCTGATCCCAGCGGCGAGTGAGCTGGCCGAAGACGTGTGCGGGCTTGGGCGCGGTGAATGTAATGACGGCGTCGGCGGGGAAGACGGGCGTGTCGACGATGGGGCTTGTTTCATCTGCGGGCCATCCCGAAGGAAGGTCTATGGCAAGGACGGGCGCCCGGCTCTGCCGGACCCACTCGAGCGCAGCGAGAGCGAGGCCCTGGAGCGGCGGCTTGAAACCTGTGCCGAGAACTGCGTCGATGATGAGGTCGGCAGCTTGCGAGGCGGAGAGCGGGGTAAGGTCCTCGGCAGAGTCGACGATTTGAATGCGGCCGAGTGGAGAGTCTTCGAGCTGCTGCCAGGCGATGGCAGCGTCGCCACTCAGGCTGTCCGGGGAGCCGAGGAGGATGGTGGTGACGTCGAGGCCGGCGGAGGCGAGAAGGCGCGCGGTCATCATGCCATCCCCGCCGTTGTTGCCGCGGCCGCAGAGAACAGTGATGTTCCGAGCGCGGGGGTACTGCTCTCGCGCGAACGTCGCGACGGCGGAGGCAGCGGAATGCATGAGGTCGAGCGTGGGAATGCCGAACCGTTCGTTGGTGACGCGGTCGCAGGACTGCATCTCGGCGGATGAGAGGACGCGCATGGCCAAATGGTAGACGAAAAGGCAACGGGCAAAGGGAGCAATCGACCGAAGGATCAAGGAAAAGAGAGCAGGAATCGGGAGCCGGAGAACTGCGACGGGTGGACGGGCGGCGGTTCGCCGCACAAGTGGTTGCCGTGGTGTAGCGCAGGCTGCGATGATCGCTGCTGCAGCTTTCGGGGACAGTTCCGATGAAATTGATTGCTTTGGTTGTTTCGGGCGCGTTGTGCGCGTCGAGTCCACATGGGGCGGCGCAGGGCTCCGGGTGGCCGCCCTCAGCGGATCACACCACAATCAATATCTGGCCGGGGAATGCGCCGGGGGAGCAGCCCAACCAGCAGCGCGAGGCCGACACAACCACTGCCAAAGACAACCTGATTGCGGGAAAGCCGCTTGTGAGGCTGGGGAACGTCTCAGTCCCAACGATGACGCTGTATCGGCCGAAAGGCGCGAATACGAGTGCGGCGGTGGTGGTGTTTCCCGGTGGCGGGTATCACATTCTGGCGATCGATCTCGAAGGCACCGAGGTCTGCGACTGGCTCAACTCAATCGGCGTCACGTGCGTGCTGCTGAAGTACCGGGTGCCGGAAACGGGGCCGTATCCCAAATCCGTGGCGGCGCTGCAGGACGCGCAGCGCGCCATGGGGCTGGTTCGCGAGCATGCGGCGGAGTGGAGGATCGATCCGGACCGCATAGGCGTGCTGGGTTTTTCGGCAGGCGGGCATCTTGCGGCAGCGATCAGCACGCACTTCGACAAGCGGCTTTATGACGCGGTGGACGCCGCGGACCGGCTGAGCTGCAGGCCGGACTTTGCCGTGGTCATCTATCCCGGATACCTGGCCCTGGCCGAGAAGAACATGGCGGCGAATGCGGACATCAATCCGACGCAGAAGACACCGCCGACCTTCATCGTGCAGGCGGAGGACGATCCCGTTCACGTGGAGAACGCGACGACCTACTTTCTGCAGTTGAAGAACGCGAAGGTGCCGGCGGAACTGCACATCTACGCGGAGGGCGGGCATGGGTACGGGCTGCGGCGGACAGGGTTGCCGGTGACCAATTGGCCGGCAGCAGCGGATACCTGGCTGCACACGATCAAGATGGTTCCGGCGACGACGCCCTAGCGGCGGATAGAATTCACGCTATGCTCATGGCTGTTTTGACTGTCTCCGACCGGTGCTCCCAGGGGCTGATGACCGATACGGCCGGGCCGGCGGTCGCGGAGATGCTTCGAGAGACGTTTCCCGATGCCGCGGTGGAAGGTGCGATCGTGCCCGACCTGGAGGACGCGATTGCAGAAAAGATTTCGGCGTGGTGCGAGCGCGGTGCGGCGCTGGTCCTCACCGCCGGCGGCACCGGATTGGGTCCGCGCGACCGCACGCCGGAGGCGACGCGAAGGATGATTGACCGAGAGGCGCCGGGACTGGCCGAGGCGATGCGAACGGCGGGTGCGGCGCGCAACAAGTTCGCATGGCTCTCGCGCGGTGTTGCCGGACTGAAGGGCCGAACGCTGATCGTGAACCTGCCCGGAAGCGAGCGTGGCGCGCGCGAGAGTCTGGAGTCGATCCTTGCGCTTCTCGAGCACGGCATCGCCGTGGCGGCCGGCGGCCAGAATCATCCGTAACCCGGCTGTCGGCTTCTTCTATCTTTCGAATCCGGATCGTGTCGTGTGTCGCGCGGCGCGAGCGGACATTTCTTGAGGAAACGCTTTCCCGAGTTTGCCGATCTGGAGTGCGAGGTGAGGTTCGCTCTTGGAATTCTAGCCAATAATCTTGTTTATTTTCATATTGTTACAGTAAATGCTCGGCACGGCAAGCGGCTGAGAAACGGCGGGAAAGCGTACAATGGCTTCACTTGTGGGCGGCACCGAGAGGAATCGGGGCGAGAAGCGGCGGTCGGCGCCGGTCAGCATCCGCGATGTGGCGGAGCGGGCGGGCGTGTCGATTGCGACGGTGTCGCGCGCGGTAAACCGGATTCCCTCGGTGAACCCGGAACTGGCCAAACGGGTTTGGTGCGCGATCGAAGAAGTGGGCTACTTGCCCAACACGCAGGCGCGGGCATTGGTTTCGGGGCGCAGCCGCATGCTGGGACTGATCGTCTCGGAGTTCACAAATCCGTTCTTCCCCGAGCTGGTGCAGGAGTTCGAGAACCTGGCTGTCGAGCAGGGCTACGAGGTGCTGATCGGTTCCACGAACTACGAACCCCGGCGGACAGAGTCGCTGATCCGGCGCATGCTGCAGCGCAATGTGGACGGCGTTGCGGTGATGACCTTCGGCATCGAAGAAGAGCTGGTGAAGAAGCTGGTGGAGCGTGAGTTCCCGCTGGTGTTTGTGGATGCAGGGCCGGACCTGCCGAACATTCGCGTCCTCAAGGTGGACTACGGCGAAGGGATTCGCCAGGGCGTGCAGCACCTTGCGGCACTGGGGCACCGCCGGATCGCGTTCATCAGCGGGCCGTTGCGGCTGCGCTCCGCGGTGGCTCGGCGCGACGCGTTCGCCAAGTCGATGGCGGAACTGGGCCTGACCGCGCCAAAGGACCACATTGTGGAGGGCAGCCACACGATGGAAGGCGGCATGGAGGCCATGGAACGGCTGGTTGCAGCAGGCCAGCTGCCGACGGCGGTAATGTGTTCGAACGATATGACAGCGATCGGCGTGCTGCATGCGCTGTATCGCACGACGCTGAAGGTGCCGGACGATATTTCGGTCGTGGGGTTCGACGACATTCACCTGGCGCAGTTCATGCTGCCACCGCTCACGACGGTGCAAATGTCGTGCAAGGACCTGGCCGCGGCATCCGTGGAGGCACTGCGCGCGGGGATCGAGCCGGAACACGAGAAGTCCGCGATCAAGGAATGGCGGATTCCAACGCGGCTGGTTGTTCGGCAATCTTCGACTTTCCCCGCCGGGACGCTGCCCGCAATGGTGCATGGCGCGCGAGGGAAGCTGGGAGACGGCGAGAACTAAGCGCCGGCACCCACGCGGGTCTGCAAGGCTAATTCCCGTCGCGGGCACGGAAGCCGGCGGGCAGGCGGTCGAGCGCGGCAAGTGTGTCGAAAATGGTGCGCGGCACCACCGGGGTCACTACGCCGGTGGCAACGTCGCGCGCGTCGGCTTTCGAGAAGACAGATTGCGCACTGCCGATGCGGAACTGGCGGCGAATGCTGACGGTGAGGAATTTCAGCTCGCCCGGTCCTTCGTCTTCCGGCAGGCCTGTGTCGGCGTCGATCTTGGCCAGCGTTGACGAAGTGGCGGTCCGGCCGAGCGTAATGCGGATGTCGCTAGAGGAGGACTTTTTTTCCAGCACGTCAACAGCAGTTGAGGGTCATGAGGCGGGAAAACGTCGCCGTGGCATTTGTCAAAACGTTCTCCCCAGCCAGAATCGGACCTGAAACGGTTCGACAGGGTGGAACACGTCTGTGAATGCCGTCGTGGCTGTCGGCGCGATGCGGGACTCATAGGCGTAGTCAATGTCGTGGTCGCGGCGGTTTAGCAGGTTCAAGAACTCGGCTGAAAGGCGCCATTTCTCACCAACTTGATAACCGACGTCTCCGTTCAGCAAGGCTGTTGCCTGTGAGCGATAAATTCCGTCGGACGTCAAATCGCGCGGACCAAAATAGCGCAGCCGCAGACTCGACGAAAAGCCTTCGAAATTGTGCAGCGTGATACCGGACGAGATTACCAGCCCAACCGCTTCGGGTACATACCTGCCGCCTGGGCTGTTCGGCGCCGCATCGTCTTCGTCGATCGTCGTGAAAAGGGCTTTGGAGTTCGCAAAGTCAAAGTCAAAAGCCACGTGCTCCAGTGGCGTGTAATAGTTCGCCCATTCGATGCCATAGCGGTCGCTCGGCTGCCGGGAAGCAGTCGTGCCTCCGGTGTCGCCGGATTGCTGCAGTTCGGAAGCACTGTGAAGATACCAGACCGAGAGAGTGGTCTGTAGATGCGAAACGGCCAGAGTGCGCATCCCGACCTCCGCGCCTTTAGTCGGGATCAGAGGGGGGATCTTGTCGGCATGCACGTTTGGGTAAGGATTTTCCCCCGAAACCGGTTCGACCATTTGTGTTGTACCACGGCCGTCATTCGAGTGAAAGCTGGAGCCCCCCTGCATATAGAACTCAGCATTCGCCCACGGGCCGAAGATCAAGCTTGCCTTCGGGCCAGGCAGTGTTTTGGTGGCTGTGCCAGAGTTGGTTGCGGTAACCAAACTGATGATGTCAAAGCGCTGAATGTCGCCGCGTATGGCCATTACCGAACGGATCTTGTTTGCCCATTGAATCCTGTTCTCCGCATAAAATCCCACCTGCATATCGGTGAAGTGATCGGCCTGCGTGATTGTGGGCAGGGTGTTGCCGGTCTCAGAATCGGTTTTGCCCACGCGAACGCGATTCGCTGCCTGGTAAAGCCCGTTATGAATCCAATCGTTGCGGAACTGCAGGCCGAAGGTATTCTCCATCCTGCGGCCAAACCATTGGCTGATGATCGTGTGATGCGCGTCGAGTCCCGCTACCCATCGTCTGTCCTGCTGCTCGAACTGGTCGCCGCGCGTCGTGTCCGTCAGGTAATACGTGAAGTCAGAAAACAGATCGAGATCGTAATAGAAACCGTAAGCTACGATGTTCGAAGCGGAATTTACGCCCTGGCGATGCCATTCGGACTGCAGGCTATAACGCTGCGAATGGCCGCCATCCGTCGGATTCAGTGTGCCAAAGAAACCAACGACGGGCACTGCGTTTGCGGCGATTTGATCGCTTGAGTTCCATTTTCCGTGGTAAGCGCGGGCCGTAATGCCGAAACCGTTGGCGTCCCCACCCTGGCTGTAGGTTAGTAAGCCGTTGATTTTGTTATAAGCATCCGGATGCTTCCAGGGGCCGTTATCGTAATACTCTTCCGCGCCGTACAGCAAACTGCCCCGGCCGAGCCTTTGCGATGCGCCGAAAACAGCCCGCTCATAGCCGTACATGCCGCCTTCCACCCGAAAGAAATCCTGGGGGAGTGTCTTGAAGAACTCCAAATGGGCCGATCCAGCCGAGCCATAGTTGCCAACATTCGCGTAATAAGGCCCTTTCTCGAAATCCACCCGCTTCACAAACTCCGGGATGACGGTGTTCATGTCCGAGTAGCCCTCGCCGTGCGCATGCGACGGCAGGTTCAGTGGCATATCGTCGATGAAGATCGCAAAATCCGTCCCGTGGTCGAGATTGAATCCGCGAAGAAAATACTGGTTGGCTTTGCCGCCGCCGGCGTGTTGCGTGATGATGACACCGGGGACCGTCTCCAGGACTTCTCCCGAACGAAGAATCGGACGATCCTGGATTTCTGTTGCGCCCACTGTTCCCTGGGTGCCGGAATCGGCGATTCCGATGAGGTCGTCCTCTCGTCCCTGCACGTGAATGGTGGTGTTTACGGCGCTCACAGCCAGAGAGATGCGCAACGGGGCCGGCGCCCCGTTGGCCACTAGGGTGACGGGCATTTCTTTGGTTTCAAAACCGGGATTCGATATCTCGAGCCGATAATTACCTGCCGCGAGTCCAGAAATCATGAAGGAGCCGTTCCTGTCCGACTGTCTCGCGCTCCGTACAGCACCATCCGCGCCTCGAATCTGCACGGTAGCCCCGGCAATCACCGCGCCGGACGGGTCAACGACAGTTCCTGATAGCTGGGGCGGATAAGCCTTATCCCTGGTGGCGACCGGCATCTTCTCCTGCGCGGCCACGTTGGCATTCCCCGATTGGGCTGAAGTTGCCACTGCATCAAACGAAGTTACGGCAAAAATGCACAACGATACGAGGAGTGTTACGGATTTTTCTTTCGTGCTACTGGCTTCCACGATAGGGTCCTTCCCAGAACCGACAGCAGGCATCAATGCTCGTGAGTTTGAAGCTTTGCCTTTGCGTGGTGCTGATCACCTGATGCGGGTTTAGCGAGCGTCATGACCAGGCGGCCGTGCTGCACGCCCTTGAGCCCGATCAGGCGGCCAGCGAACTCCTCGACCTGCCCAGATTTTCCGTGGACGATCAAGACTTCCAGGCACGAGTCGTGGTCGAGATGCGCATGGCTGGTCGAGACCACCAATTCATGATGTTCGTGCTGGACTTCGGTAAGTTTCTCCGTCACCCCGTGAGCGTGGTGGTCGTAGACGAGCGTGACTGTGCCGACGACTGTGGCGTCGGGCGTGGCGGTGCGCTCCGCCACGAGCCGGTCGCGAATCAGGTCGCGAAACGCCTCGGAACGGTTGGTGTAACCGCGGCGGCGGATGGACTCGTCGAACCGCGAAAGAAGGTCGGAGTCCAGCGCGATGCCGATTCTGCTCAGGGTTCCCATTAGAAACTCTCCACGTTGCTGCGGCTGAGAGGCGGAGACAAATTGGTAGCACGAATACAAGGTTGATGCTACTCTGCGCCGGAGAGCAGCACGGTGGCGGCGGTCACACGTGGCAAACTGGGAATCGGATGAAGAATACGAATGTGAAACCGGACTCGAACGGGCCGGGCCGCACGATTACCACGCTGGCCAGCCGAGAGGTCTACCGCAACCCCTGGATGCGGGTGCGCGAAGATGAGATCCTGCGCTCAAACGGCAAAAAGGGTATTTACGGGGTGGTGGAAAAGGACGAGGCGGCCATCATCATTCCGCTCGACAAGGGTCGGGTGTGGCTGGTTGAACAGTTCCGCTACACGATCCAGGAGCGGGCGATGGAGCTGCCGCAGGGCGGCTGGGAAATGGAGATTGATTCGCCGGAGGAGCTGGCGCGGGGAGAGCTGAAAGAAGAAACCGGCCTGAACGCGGCGGAGATGATCTACCTCGGCTGGCTATGGATTGCGTATGGGTTCAACCGGCAGAAACACCACGTGTTTCTGGCGTCGGGGCTGACCGAGTCGGAGAAGGAGCCGGACCCGGAAGAACACGACCTCGTGATCCACAACGTGAGCGTAGAGGAGTTCGAGCAGCTGATGGTCGAAGGAGTCATCCGGGATAACTGCACGGTGGCGGCCTGGGGGCTCTACCTGATGTGGAAGGCGCGGCAGGCCTGATGGGAGCAGCTCGAGCCGCGCCTGAGCGATCACTCCGGGCGGAAGCGCTTGAAGGAGCGCACCGTGAGCAGAATGAAGATCAGCAGGACGATGAGCTGAGTGATCGCGAAGCCCGGGGACGACATCGTGGGAGCGACGGCATTCAGCGCCGGGACCTTTTCGAACGACTGCACAACCAGCACGAAAAAGTTGAAGTAGAAGGCCAGCATGACGGAGACGACATAGACTCCGCGCCAGGGGCCTGCGAGTTTCTGCATGTAGAGCGCCACGATTCCGAGCAGGAGCACGATCATCGAGAGAACTCCAAGGATGATTCCCGGGGTTACGCCCCTGAAGGGGAAGAGGAACCCGGTAAGGCTAGTTGCAATCGTGGTCACGAAAAAGAGCGCGGTCAGGATGCGGAGGCTCTTCGCGTTGAGCAGCCCGTACAGAACGAAGATGCCCGCGCCGATCGCAACCAGGCTCACAAAGACGTGGAGGAAGGTGAACTGCTCCATGGTCAATCCAAGAATCATGTGGTTGTCCTTTCCGTGTCGGGGAATTGTCACTGCTCCCGCTGCAAGCTTCCCCGCTGTTGAAGCGCGGGGGAATCCAGGCTTCGATCGGGGAAGTGCGGCCGGCGCGCGATTCATTGCGCCACCGCGGTCAGCGGTTCAACGTGCACTGCAAGCCCTCGCGCCACCGCGAGAGCTGCGCGAAACGGCCATTCCCGCTTTTCCTGTGCGTAGGATGCAGAACACCGGAAGAAATGTACAGCGAAATCTTGCGCGCCAGGGCAAAGGGTGCACCCCCGTACGCGAACGCAATCTACCGCAGCGGCGGCCGGCGCTACGGCCGGTCGGCGATGGGGATGTAGCGGGCGGGGTAGGCGGGCCCGATGTACTCGGCGCGGGGGCGGATGAGGCGGTTGTCGTCGAGCTGCTCGATGACATGGGCCGTCCATCCGGCGATGCGGCTGACGGCGAAAAGGGGCGTATAGAGGTCGATGTCGATGCCGAGAGCGGTATAAGTCGAGGCCGAGTAGAAGTCGACGTTCGCATTGAGCCGCTTGTTCGTGTTGATGTAGAGCTCGATGGCGCGCGACATTTCGAACCACTTGGGCTGGCCGCAATCCTTGCCAAGCTGTTCGCTCATGCGGCGCAAGTGCGTGGCTCGGGGATCTTCGGTCTTGTAGACGCGGTGGCCAAAGCCGGAGATTTTCTGCTTGGCGTTCAGCATGTCTTGCACGTACTCGACCGGGTCGGCGCCGGCCTTGTCGATGGCGAGCAGCAGCCGCATGACGCCTTCGTTGGCGCCGCCATGAAGCGGGCCTTTGAGCGCGCCGATGGCGCCGGTGATGGCCGAGTGCACGTCCGACAGGGTCGCGGCGATGACGCGGGCGGCGAACGTGGAGGCGTTCAGTTCGTGGTCGGCGTGGAGGATGAGGGCAACGTCCAGGGTCTTTGTGGCGGTCTCCGACGGCGGCTGGCCGGTGAGCATCCAGAGGAAGTTGGCGGCGTGGGAAAGCGAGCGGTCGGGGCGGACAATTTCGCGGCCTTTGCGGATGCGGTCGTAGATGGCCACGATCATGGCGATCTGGGCGGTCAGGTGAAAGCTCTTTCTGACGTTGGCGTCGTGGGAGTTGTCCTTCTCGTCGGCGTCATAGAAACTCAACGCCGACACCGCGGTTCGCAACACCTCCATGGGCGTGGCGGAGGTCGGGAAACTCCGCAGCAGGTCGACGATACGCTGGTCGAGTTCCCGCGCCAGGGCAAGCTGCGAGGAGAATTCGCGCAGTGCGAGCTCATTGGGCAGGAGGCCGTTCCAGAGCAGGTAAGTGGTCTCTTCGAAAGTGGATTTCTCGGCCAACTCATGGATGTCGATGCCGCGGTAGGCCAGCACGCCGACCTCGCCGTCGATCCAGCAAATCCCCGAGTTGGCGGCGACAATCCCTTCGAGACCCTTCCCTGCAACAGCAGTCGACATAACGTCCTGCCTTCCCCTGTGATTTGATTTCAAGCGTACTGAGACGGATGGCCGGGTGGCAAAATACGCACCCGGCCATGAAAAATGAAGCAAGGTCCTTTATAGCCCAGCGATTCGGTGATTGTCACTCAAGCCGTCTCACGGCGGTGGAATGCGATGGCATGGAGGAGCGCCGATCCGGGGTTACCCAAGTGGGAGCCGGAGCTTTTTCCTGACGATGACGGGCTGTCTTTCGATATGCTGGTATTTCTCCGGGAAGGTTCATTGCCAGGGTTCTCGAGTGTGAGCTGCGCCGCTGGAGCTGCGGAGAGGCTTCCGGATTCGATCTGCAAAGCGCCGCACCCAAGTTGAAAAATGGCGCTCTAACATATTGGCGGGATTTAACCGTGGGCCGCCAGGGAGAAGAAAAGAGAATCATGAGCGAAGAATTGGACAACGTACCGCGAACGCATTCGGGAGCATTGCTGGCTGTGATCGCCGTGTCGCTGGTGCTGGGAATCGGCGGCCTGATCTGGAGCTTTACGTTGAATGGACGGCTGTCGCGGCAGGAGACGGCGATGGCCGAGGCCAATCAGCGCAATGCCAGCCTCGAAGCGGAGCTGCGCGAGACCAACGCGCGGCTGAAGGTAGCGACCGAAGAGCTGGGCAACTCGCTGGGCCTGACACAGAAGCAGATGGATGCGCGCGCGCAGGAAATCGTGCGGCGTGAACAGGCCGACGCGGCGCGGCTCGAGAACGCGCAGAAGAAGACGGCCCAGCAGGTGAGCGACGTGTCAACCGAGGTTTCGTCGGTGAAGACCGACGTAGGCGGCGTGAAGACCGACGTGGCCAAGACGCAAAGCGACCTGGCGACCGCGGTGGCTGCGCTGACCTCGATGAAAGGCGACCTGAGCGAGCACTCGAGCCTGATTGCGCGCAACCATGACGAGCTCGAGGTGCTGAAGCACAAGGGCGACCGGAACTACTACGAGTTCACCCTGCAAAAGGGGCAGAGAAAGCCGGTGGGCACAGTGAGCCTGGAGCTGAAAAAGTCTGACGCAAAGAGGAGCCGGTTCACGCTGGTCGTTTACGCCGACGACAGGAGCTACGAGAAGAAGGACCGGAACTTGAACGAGCCGCTGCAGTTTTACACCGGCAAGGACCCGATGCTTTACGAGATCGTGGTGAACAGCGTCAGTGCGAAGAATCAGGTGACCGGCTATCTGGCTACGCCCAAAGGCGCTCCGGCGCCGCCGGCTATTGCTCAATAACCGCGGACTGCGGCTCGAGTACGAGGTTCGGCTGATACTGGAAGGCGAAGGTGAAGTTGAGCGCTTTGCGCGCATCCCACTGCTGCTTGTTCAAGCGGAATGCGGAGACAAAGGTGCCTTCCAGGGTCTGGCCGGCATTGAGGGTGGTCTCGGTGGGAAGGCTGCTGCCGTGCAAAGAAGCCAGCGCCGGATAGGCAATGAAGACGCGGTCATAGTCGGTGGGGGTGGCCGCGTAGCTGGTGTGGATGCCGTCCTCGAGCGTGGCGTTGGCCATGACCTGGTGCAGGAAGAGCGGTTTATCGCTCTGATTGTGCAGCTTGACGCGGGTAAAGACCAGGACCTGCTCGAAGCTCTGCTTGGGCATGGGGGCGCCTGCGGCGTCGAAACCGGACGTCTCGGTGTGCATGGGGTGAGCGATCACCTGCACGATTTCGCCGGCGGCGACAGGCGGTTTCTGCCCGGACCATACGTAGATTCCGACCGCGATTGTGACCAGCACGGTGGCGGTGACGCCGGCCCAGACCACGTGGCTCGAGCCCTTGGTGTAGGACTCGCCACTGGAGGCGAGGTCGGGCGACGGAGAATTATCCTGCTGGAGCAGACTCATGGCGAGACTATCTTACCCCCAATTCAACGGTGCGGGCGAGAGATAAGCGGAGCGGGCCGCAAATCAGTCAATGGGTTGCGGAACGCACCCCGGGAGCGGGAGAAACGATCTGGATGGGCACCTTTCCCAGTTTGGGCGATGTTACCGCGTTGGTCTGCCTCAGCCCAATGCCGCTAAGGTGCTACTTTGGACGCATAGTCAGTGAGATGCGAGATGGAAGAGAATAAGGGCGGAAAACTCCAACGGGACGTGGAAGTGATGCCTTTATTGCAGGACATGCCCAGGACCAGGCGGGTCCCCGGACCGGATCGCAAGCCGCGGACGGCCGCCGAGACCGGAGTCCGTGAGTCGCTGCTCGAAGATCTGGCGCTGAAAACTCTGTATCTTGCAGGGCCGTTCTCGGTGCTGGAGCTCTCGGACAAGACGCGGTTGAGTTTCGAAGTTGCCGACCAGCTATTCTCGCGGCTGCGCGGAAAGATGCTGTGCGAAGTGACAGGCATGAACCGCAACGTGCCGAACATTTCGATCACCTCGCAGGGCAGGTCGCGTGCGCTGGAGCTGCTGGCGCAGAGCCAATACATGGGCGCGGCGCCGGTGTCGCTCGATGCCTACGTGGACCAGGTGCGCAGGCAGAGCGTGAAGAGCGTCGAGGTGCATCAGGAACATGTCGAGAAAGCGTTTGCGCACATGGTTGTGGACCCGAAAACGCTTGCCCAGTACGGCACAGCGCTCAACTCGGGCTCGGCAGTGTTTATCTATGGGCCGCCGGGCGTGGGCAAGACGGCTGCGGCGGAGACACTGTCGCGGGTTCTGGCCAACGATGCGGTTTGGATTCCATACGCGCTGGAGGTGGACGGTCAGGTGATAACCGTCTTCGACCCGGCGCTGCACAAGCGGAAGCCGATGCCGGAGATCTCAAAACACGATGAGCGGTGGGTTCTGTGCGACCGGCCGGCGGTGATGGTGGGCGGCGAGCTCACGGTCGACATGCTCGATCTGCAGTTCAACCCCGTATCGCGGTACTACTTTGGGCCGGTACAGATGAAGGCCAATAACGGCGTACTGATCATCGACGACTTCGGGCGGCAGAGGATTCCGCCGGAAGAATTGCTCAACCGGTGGGTGGTTCCGCTGGACCGCAGGATCGAGTTTCTGAGTCTGATGGGCGGCAGGAAGATCGAGATCCCTTTCGAAATGCTGGTGGTATTTGCATCGAATCGCGATCCCGCGTCGCTGCTGGATCAGGCTTTCCTTCGCCGTATTCACACCAAGATCAAGATCGGTGCGGCGTCCAAGGAGCAGTTCTGCGAGATATTCCGCAGGGTAGCCTCGGAGCGGGGAATGGAAGCCGAACAGGCTTTACTCGACGAACTGGTGATCATTATTCAGGATTCGCTGAAACAGGAGCTGCGGCCTTGTTATCCGCGGGACCTGGTCGATCAGGTCTGCTGGGCGGCCAAATACGAGGGCCGCTCGCCGTTCCTCGATCGGACTGCGCTGATGCGGGCGGTGGAAGCATATTTCATTCCCAACGCTTGAACCATGCTGCGGAGTCGCGCATCCATGTTGTTGATGGCAACGTCTCGTAAGGAGAGGTCTGCGCAGTCTGTGGATGTTACTTCACGCATTGAAGAATTGAATCGGCGGTTCGGCATATCCGGGATGGCCGAGGTGGTGGCCGGCCACGGCGGCCTGCCGAAGGTAAGGATTGCAACCGCGGCGGCGAGTGCCGAGATTTACCTGCATGGCGCGCAGGTGACGCAGTGGCAGCCGTCCGGAGGCGAAGAGGCCCTCTTTCTGAGTGAAAAGTCACGTTGGGATGACGGCCGCGCGATTCGCGGCGGAATTCCCGTATGCTTCCCGTGGTTTCGCGGCAAGGCCGACAACGCGAAGGCGCCGGCGCATGGGTTTGTGCGCACTCGGGAATGGAGGCTCGAATCTGTTGCCGCTTTGGGCGGCGGGTCGGCGACCGTTGAATGTTCGACGGAAAGCGATGACAGTACCCGGCAGTGGTGGCCGCACGAGTTCCGGCTCGTGCTGAAAGCGGAAGTGGGGCGGGTGCTTCGACTCGAATTGACGGCTTGCAACCCCGGGCCGGAAGCGTTTCGCATGGAAGAGGCGCTGCACACCTATCTTCGTGTCCGCAATGCTCAGGCGGCGCGCCTGCGGGGGCTGGACGGCGTCACCTATCTGGACAACCTGGACGCAAACAAGGCGAAGATTCAGGCGGGTGACTTGAGTTTCGCTTCGCCGACGGACAACGCGTACCTGACGGCGCAAAGCGCCGTGGATCTAGTCGACCCGGGGATGAGGCGCGTGATCCGGACGGTCAAGGAGAACTCGGCAACGACGGTGGTGTGGAACCCGTGGCAGCAGGGCGCGGCGGCGCTGGCCGATCTCGGCGAAGAGGAGTGGCGGCAATTCGTTTGCGTGGAGGCGAGCAATATCCTGGCCGGCGCAGCGGAAGTTGAGCCGGGCGCGAAGCACACGATGACGGCGGAGATCAGCGTGGAGCCTTTTTGAGTCTGCCGAGATTTTTTTGAGTCATCGGTCGCCTAAGGCCTCGGCCGCAGCGCAATGAGGAAGTCATCCGGCCCCAGCGTGTTCAGCACATCGTCCGGGCTCAGCCAGGCGCGGCGGAGCTGGCGGATGCCATAGCTCATCTTGCCCAGCGTGCGAGTGTCGTGGGCATCGGTGTCGATCACAATCTTGCAACCAAGTTCCTTGGCGAGGCGCAGGTCGCGGTCGCAGAGGTCCAGTCGTTCTGGCGCGGCATTGTGCTCCACGGCGACGCCGAGTTCGGCGGCGCGACGGAGCACGGCGCCGGTATCGAGGGCGAAGGGCTCGCGGCGCAAGAGCAGCCGGCCGGTGGGGTGGCCGAGGATGCGGACGTAGGGATTCTCGACGGCGCGCAGGATGCGGGCGGTCATCTCTTCCCGGCTTTGCTCAAAGCGGGTGTGGATGCTGGCGACGACGATGTCCATCTGTGCGAGCACTTCGTCGTCGAGATCGAGGGCGCCGTCGGCGAGGATATCGACTTCGATGCCGGTGAAGACGCGGATGCGGCCCTCCATTTCGCGGTCGGCCTCACGGATGCGCGCGATGTGTTCGAGGGCGCGCTTCTCGTCGAGGCCGTTCGTCATGGCCAGGTTCTTGGAGTGGTCGGTGATGGCGATGTACTGGTAGCCGGCGGCGACGGCGGCTTCGGCCATCTCTCGAATTGAGTTGCGGCCGTCGGTGGCGGTGGTGTGCATGTGAACGTCGCCCCGCAAGTCCTGGATTTCAATCAGCCGCGGCAGAGCATGCTGCGCGGCAGCTTCGATCTCGCCGAGGTTTTCACGGAGTTCGGGAGGCATCCAGTCCATGCCGAGGGCGGAGTAAATTTCTTCTTCGGAAGCGGCGGCAATGACCTGCCCGCCTTCGAGCGCCGCCAGCGACCATTCACTGAGCGTGTAGCCCATCTTCAGGGCGCGCTGGCGGAGGGCGACGTTGTGCGCCTTCGAGCCGGTAAAGTATTGGAGCGCAGCGCCGTAGGACCCCGTGGGTAACAAGCGGACGTCGACCTGCATGCCGCTCCCCAGATGGAAGCTGACCTTGTTTTCGCCGCGGGCGATGATGTCGTGGATTCCGGAATAGGCGCAGACATGGTCGACGGCCCCGGCGGTGTGCCCCGGTTCGCAGGCGGGACCCGTGACGAGAAGGTCCAGGTCACCGGCGGTCTCGCGGCCGCGGCGGAGGGAGCCGGCCGGCGTGACGCGCTCGACGCCCGGAAACGACATCAGCCAGGCGGTGACGCGTTCGGCGGCGTCCTCGGCCTCGTCGATGCGGTAGCGGCCGGCGCTGCGGCGGTAATCCTCTATGCCTTTTTTCAGTTTGGCGATCTGCTTGGCGCCCATGCGCGGGAGTCCGGTGAGGCGGCCGGCATCGATGGCCTCGGCAAGCTGGTCGATGCTGGAGATTTTGGCCGCATCCCAAAGCAAAGCCACGGTCTTCGGGCCCATGCCGGGCAGTTTGAGGAGTTCCAGCAGGCTGGACCCATAGCGGGTCAGAAGTTCTTCGCGCAGGGGCAGGGTCCCAGTGTCGGCGATGGCCTTGAGATTGGCCGCCATGCTTTTGCCGATGCCGGGAATGCCGAGGAGCCTCGCGCTATCGTGTGCGATGGCGGCAAGGTCGACGGTGGTCTGTTCGGCGGCTTCGGCGGCGCGGCGGTAGCTTAAAACGCGGAATGAGTCACCGCCGTCGATCTCGAGCAGGTCTGCGGTTTCGGCCAAAAGCCGCGACATGGTGGTGTTGTCCATGGCAACAGTATCTGCCATGCCGCGGATGCGAAGGAAGATACAAGGACTTGCCGATCGTTCGGCGCCGGGAAGGAATGCAATGAATTGCGGGAAAAATCTATGAGTGATCAGCTGGTGAATCCGGGCACAAACAACCATACTGGCGCCACTCGGGGGTGACACCCGAACTATGTATTGACTGAAGCGTTTTGTGAAAGGACCGGATTCCGAAGCTCATCCGGATCAGTTGCCGGATAGACTCCAACCTACCACCGGGAACCGTTCGAAGCTGTCCTGACCGCCCGGGACTCTTCGAGACCTTTCACCAGTCGCTTCAGGCAGCGTTGTGAACGGCGGCTTTGTTGCGAACTACTCCGTCTGCCTGAGGGCCCTTCTGACCCTCCACGATGTCGAACTCGACCTCGTCTCCTTCTTTCAGCGTCTTGTACCCGTCGACTTGGATCGCTGAGTAGTGAACGAATACGTCAGGCCCGTCATCACGACCAATGAATCCGTAGCCTTTCGCGTTGTTGAACCACTTCACCTTTCCTTTGTACTGAGCCACAGGCTCCTGCCTTCCTGATCTTGCGGAGATCCGGGGCGGAGGGGAGTCGCGCCCCGATACATGCTAAGACGGCAAAAGGCGGCGAAAGGTTGATTGAATCTTCACAATCAGCGGCGCAATATGAGACGTACGAAAATGACTCCCATCTCCATGCCGGCGGCGCGCGGAATCGATGTCAAGAAGTTTTGTTATTTCTTGCGCTTGCCTCGGTGCAGCCGGGCATAAAACAAAACGCCGGTAAGGGTTTTGCCGTCTACGATGGCGCCCTTTTCAATCATTTGCAATAGATCGGAGAGCCGGACGAGGCGGAATTCGATCTCTTCGTCGTCCTCGGGATGCGCGTCTCCGGCCACCAGGCCCTCGGCAAGAAATACCTTCATCGACTCGCCCAGGAAGCCGGGGCTGCCATAGTACTCGATCAGTGGACTCCACTTCCTGGCCCGGTAGCCGGTCTCTTCCTCGAGCTCGCGCTGCGCCCCGGCCAGGGGATCTTCGCCAGGTTCGAGCTTGCCGGCCGGCAGTTCCCACATGGAACGCAATGCAGCGTGCCGGTATTGGCGCTCCATCACGATCCATGGATCCTTCTTGTTCTTCCTGCTGTTGTCCGTGGCCAGGATGACGACGCTGCCGTTGTGGCGGATGACGTCGCGCTCAGCTCGCTTGCCGCCGGGCTCAATGAGCGTGTCGTGCAATACGCGGAAAAGCGCGCCCTGGTAAACGACCTTGGAGCTGAGGAGCTTTTCCTTCTTCTCGGCCGGCTCACGGACGTTCTTTTTCAGCTTGACAGCCTTTTTCCCGCTTGGTGCGTCTTTCCGTCCGGGTCTTCCAGCCTTGGGTTTTTTGGGCATCGATCGCCAGGTCTCCTCTCGAATGCAATTCAAGACGAGTATACGGGGGCGCAGCTGGATGGAACCCTCAAGTCCCGGTCATACTCCTGCATCGAAGTGGTCCGGCATGGCATCCTTAACCCAGCCGCTGCCGAATTCCGCCCGCGCGAAGGGATACACCAAGACACGTGCCGCTGAATGCTGATTGCTATCCAATCTCCGTGGTTCCGGGCTTGCACCGGCTCCACCGCGACTTTTGCGCGGGGCAACCGAAGGCACTGAGCTTCTACGCTTCGGCACTGCAGAATAACGGATGGATGAGCAAGCCGGCGCCATCCGCGTGGCGGCCGGAGCTGATCGAGGTCCTTGCGGCGCAAAACACGGCGACCGCGGCGATTCCCGCGCTGGAGGCGCTGCGGCAGGGCGCTGGAATTGTCGTCACCGGGCAACAGGTGGGGCTTTTTGGCGGGCCGCTGTTCACACCCTTCAAGGCGGCGACGGCGCTGGCGCGGGCGAGGCAGGCCACAGCGGCGGGAAAGCCGCACGTTGCAGTGTTCTGGCTGGCCGGCGAAGACCATGACTTTGCCGAGATCAACCACGTAACGTTCCCGAACCGGCGCGAACTTCGCAAGCTCGAGTACACGACTGCGCCTCAGGCCGCGGTGCCGGTAGGCGGGATCGTGCTGGGGGACGAGATCGCTCCGCTGGTGGAACAGGCCGGCGAGCTGCTTGGTTCCTCAGAGGCGCTGGAGGCGCTGATTGAGGCTTGGCGGCCGGGCAAGACGCTGGCGCAGGCGTTCGGGGAGTTCTACAGGAAGGCGTTCGCGTCGCAGGGGTTGCTCGTGCTCGACGCATCCGGCCGCGGGATGCATCGCATCGGTGCGCCGGTGCTTCGCGCGGCGGTCGAGAGAGCCGACGACTTGCATGCCGCGTTGTTGCAGCGCGACCGCCAGATCCAGGCTGCAGGCTACGAGTCGCAGGTCGCAGTGATCGCGGATTCGAGCCTGCTCTTTCTCAATGAGGAACAGACGGGGGCGCGTGTCGCGTTAAAGCGTCATGCGCCAACGGCAGACGAGCCGCAGGGGCTTTGGCTGGCCGGGCGGGAACGGTACAGCACGGCGGACCTGTTGGGGATTTTGGAAGCGGAGCCCGAGCGCATCTCGCCTGCGGCGTTGTTGAGGCCAGTATTCCAGGATTACCTGTTGTCGACATCGCTGACCATCGGCGGCCCGGCGGAGGTCGCCTATTTTGCGCAAGCGGCGGTCAACTTCGATAGGATTCTCGGGCGGCAGACGCCGATTCAGCCGCGATTCTCGGCTACGCTGATCGAGCCCGCGATCGGGGAGTTGCTGCGCAAGCACGAGCTGAGCCTGGACCGGGTTTTCGAGGAGAGCGGGGCCTCGTTAGCCAAGCTGCTGGCGGCTCGCGCGATGCCTGTCGAGGGCAAGCAACGGATTGCGGCAGCAGGCAACGCAGCCGATGCCGAGCTGAACGCGCTGGTGGAATGGATGAAGAGGCTCGATGCGGGGCTCGGTCAGTCGGGCGAGACGGCGGCGAACAAGATCCGCTACCAGATGAATCGCATGCGCGAGATGACAGCCAGCTTTGAGCTGCAGAAAGAAGCGTCACTGGGCCGGCATGCCCAGGCGATCGAACAGGCGCTTTATCCGGATGCCGTGCTGCAGGAGCGTGTTCACGGCGCAGCGTACTACTTTGCGCGGTATGGATTCGGGCTGGCGGACGAACTGACGACGCTGGCGGAGAACACGTGTCCCGGGCATATGGGAGTGTGGTTGTGAAAGGCCGGAGCTGAAGGACTCGGGTTGCGCCGATCTCACAGGGGAAGCGCCAGGCGTCGAGTGTGGAGCGGGCCGAGGGAATCAGGAGCAGGGAAGAGCCCGAAGTTTTCTTTGAATCCCTCTCGCGGGCTCAATTCACATCGTTCTTCGGTGTCCAACTCGCGCCTCCGTGGTAAGGATCAGCGGACAGTTCGAACGATCGGCCGCACGCAGCGCATCGAAACTCATGGGTGATGCAGTCACCCGGCCACGGTGTCTTGAACAGGTCCGCCAACGGACAGCTTGCATGAACCAGAACGAAGGCGCCCCGGTTCACCGCGTCGATCCGCTGGCGGACGATTTCGAGATACTCGCGCGGTGAAGCGATATTGAACCTGCCGGAAAATTCCCGGCACTTTGGACATCCGCTCATCTCAACCAGTGTGCCACCGAGTCTCGATGCAATCCGAACGATATCAGCCTGTATAATCTTGCCGAATCACGAAGAGGATTTTGATGGCACGGCGATTGCTCGTTCTCATTGCGTTCTTCTTTGTCACGACCACAGTAGAGGCGCAAAAAGAGCCTTGCGCAACGCCCGGAGCGGAAGATGCATTTCTCGGCATTCGGACGGTGCGGTTGTGGCCGGGCGACGCGCCGGAAGCGAAAGGCAAGGCCTGCGAGGATGTTCCGACGCTGACGGTCTTCTCGCCGCAGACGGGACACGACAATGGCTCGGCGGTGATTGTGCTGCCGGGCGGCGCCTACTTGGGCCTGGCAGGCAACCTCGAAGGCCGGCAGGTGGCCGATTGGTTCACGGCGCGGGGGTTCCGGGCATTCATCCTGAGTTACCGTCTGCCTCACAACGGATATCCGCTGCCGATTCCATTGCTCGATGCGCGGCGCGCGGTGCAGGTAGTGCGGGCACGCGCGCGCGACTACTTCATTGCACCCGATCGCATTGTGCTGATAGGTTTTTCCGCTGGAGGGCACCTGGCAGCGCTCACCGCAACGCAGTTTGTGGCAGGCGACGCGGAAGCAAGCGACGCGATTGCGCGCGTTTCGAGCCGGCCGGACTACCTGGTGCTGGGTTATCCCTGGCTGGGAGCCATCTCGAGCGATACCTCGCATCTCAGCTATTGCCGGCTTTTCAGCGTGATGGACCAGTGCGAAACGCTGCGCGAGAAATACTCGCCGGAGCTGTTTGTCACCAAAGACACCCCGCCGACCTTCTGGTTCCACACGTTCAATGACGAGACGGTCCCGGTGGAACAGGGGATGCGATTCTACGAGGCGCTGATCAAGGCGGGGGTCCAGTCAGAGGCGCATGTGTTTGCCAGCGGGCCGCATGGGACGGGCCTGGGCAAGGGCGATGCGGCGCTGGACCAGTGGCCGAACCTGCTCGAGATCTGGCTGCGCGCGCACGGACTGCTCAAGAGGGACGAGTCGGTGGCGATGCCAAAGCCGGAGTGGATGCGGTAAATCGACTCTTCCTCGAAAGGACGACTCCGTCGTCGATTTCGCAGGGGGTGAATGCGTCGTGAAGATGGCCCGCTGGCTTTTTGTTGGCCTCTTGGGGTTATTGCTTTCTCCCTGGGGCCGCGCCAACTCTGCCTCGGCGACACGCCCTGTATCGTTTCCTGAAGCGCTGTAGTCCGCTGTTCGATTCCCCCAACGGCATTACGCTGTCGCCTTTGTAATCGTGATCCCCATACGTAAATAAGGGGCGAGCACACTGGGTTTTGTGTTCGCGACGACGATCAATCCCGTGACCTCCGAAATCGGACAGATCGTGTAGGGAGAAACCGCATTCAGCTTCTCCGGGGAGGCAAGAACAATCGTCTCCGCTGCGCTCGCGCTCAATGCGTTCTTCACATGCGCTTCCTCGAAGTCGCCGGTGGTCAGACCGACCCTGGGGTGAACTCCAGTGACCCCCATGAAGTATGTGTCTGCGTGGATCTTCGCGATGGCTTCAATCGCCGGCGCTCCGACCGAGACGATCGAATGCTTGAATAGTCTGCCGCCGATCAGAATGACCTCAATATCGCGGTGGTTCACAAGCTCCACCGCGATCGTGGGGCTGTGCGTCACGACCGTGGCCTTCAGCCCAGGCGGAAAGTGGCGCGCGATCTGTACTGCTGTTGTGCCGCCATCGAGGATCACCACCTGGCCTTTCTGCACCATCGCGGCGGCCGCGCGTCCGATCCTCCTTTTTTCGTCGGTGGCGACGCTTAGCCGGAATGCGTAGTCATGAACGGCCTGCGATGCAGGCAGTGCGCCTCCGTGAACGCGAAGCAGCACTCCTTCCGCCGCCAACTCGCGGAGATCGCGACGAATCGTGTCCTCCGACAGCCCCAGTTCCTGGCTCACGTCCTTGGCAATGACCTGGCCTGTCTCTCTCAGAACGTCGAGGATATGTTGTTTCCTTTGACGGGTGAGCACAGCACTACTATCGCATGCTGAAAAGTGATGGATCACGAAACTGCACGATATTGCACTTTTATGCACGAATTGTTACCCTGCATGAGGAGGTCGTATGAACGACGCAAAACCCGTGCTTATCCTGGTTGCCGGACCATATCGGTCCGGCACGAACGACGATCCCGCGTTGATCGCCAAGAACCTGGATCGCCTCGAAGCGGCGGCAATGCCCGTTTATCAAGCCGGTCACATTCCCATGATCGGGGAGTGGGTTGCTCTGCCTTTGATGAAGCAGGCCGGTTGCACCGCGTTGGGCGATAAAATCGCGGAACAGTATCTGTATCCGGTCGCCGGTCGCCTCATCGAGCGGTGCGATGCGGTGTATCGAATCGACGGAGCATCGAAAGGCGCCGACGAGGATGTGCGCTTGGCCCGGGAGCGCGGTCTCCCGGTTTATTTGCGGGCGGAAGACATCCCGATGCGTGCAGCCACTGCGGCAAATTCCTGAGGCAGTTCAGCGCGTTGCGGCGGCCGCAACTGCGAAGTCCGCGTACAGGAATCCGTCGCGGTCGACGATTTCCCCCTGCACGAGATCGATGGGTTGATTGAACATGGGCCCTGCGTAGACGCATGTGTGGAACTCGCCTCGCTCGCCGCAGGGGTCGATTCCCGGCGGCAGATTGCGGACCATGGCTTTATCGAAGTCGCGGCCGGCGAAGGACTCGGGCAGCTTCTGCTTGTCGACGCAGACGACCTTCGAGCGGAGGCCATGGTCGATCATCTCGCGGGCAAGTCTGTCGGTTGGAATGTCCCACAACGGAAAGAGCGGCTTGATGCCGGCAGGTCTGAGCTGCTTTTCACGATAGCCGCGAATGTCGCGCAGAAAGAGGTCGCCGAAGACGATTGCCTCGACGCGCTCATCGACAGCGCGGCGCATGGCGTCGAACATCAGGCGGTCGTAGACCTCGTTGGAGCAGGGCCAGGGCAGCGGCACTACCCACAGCGGAATGCCGGCGGCCGCGGCCTGGGCTTCAAGAACCGTGCGGCGCGTACCGTGCATGGCCACGCGGTCAAACTGGCTGTTGACGGTGGTGAGCAGGCCTGCGATCTCCATCCCTGGCTGCTGGCGCAACAGATGCAGAGTCCACGCACTGTCTTTGCCGCTACTCCAGGAGATCAGGACGCGAGGCATTGATCGATGATATCTGGGACCTGGGACGAAAGGCGGGCAAAAGAAGGGGCCTGCCGGATGGTGCGGCAGGCCTCAAATTTCGCGCGGTGCAATCGTCTAGTTCAAAGTCAAGTCCGCGTGTAGCGGGGTGTTTTCGCTCGAGTCGCCAACAAGAATGGTGAATTTGCCGGTGTCGATGGCCCACTTATGTGCGTTTTCGTCCCAATAGCTGAAGGCGCGGGCGTCCAGCGTTATCGAAACATGCTTCGATTCGCCGGGATTAAGGCGGACTTTCTCGAAGCCTTTCAACTCGCGCTCGGGGCGGCTCACCTTGGCCGAGGGGTCGGAGACGTAGAGCTGCGCGACTTCGGCTCCAGCCACCTTGCCTGTGTTGGTGACGTCGAAGGTGACGGTGACGGTGGAGCCGGATTGGGCCGACGCCGGAACGTTCAACGTCGAGAAGCCGAATGTGGTGTAACTCAGCCCGAAGCCGAACGGGAAGAGGGGATGCTTGCCGGCGGTGGTCCAGTAGCGGTAGCCAACCATGAGCTTGTCGTCGTACTTCAGGTGCGGAATCACGTAATCGACGGTGCGGCCGTCGGTCTCCGTGACATGCAGCGAGGTGTCCGCTCCGGGGATGGGATAGTAGTACTTCGACGAAGGATCGTCGTCCCAGGTGCGGCTGAAGCTGACCGGCAGTTTACCCTCGGGATCGTGCTTGCCGAAGAGGACCTGCGCGATCGCGGCGCCGCCTTCCTGGCCGGGATACCAGGTGTGGAGCAGAGCCGGTACCTTGTCGATCCATCGCGTGGTGTCGACGGCGCCGCCTGCGGTGAGGGTGACGATGGTATGCGGATTGGCGTTGGCGACAGCTTCAATCAGCGCATTCTGGCCCCAGGGAAGCGCAAAGGAGCGATCCATCCCTTCGCTCTCGGTTGAATCGGTGAAGCCCACCGCGACGATGGCCACGTCGGCCGCCGCGGCGAACTTTGCCACTTCTTCCGAAAGCAGATCGCTTTCATTGGCGACGGCGAGGCCGAAGCGGTTCCCGGCGAATCCGGGCAGGTAGTCTGCAACGACGCTGACGGCCTGGCCGGCGCTGAGACCGATGGTCGCGGATTCGGGGTGCTGACCTTCGATCTGTGTCTGCTCGATGATCTGCTTGCCGTCGACGCTGATCTTGTAATGATCGCTACCGGAGGCGGCGGCAAGGACGAGGTAGTTGCCGGCCTTGGGCGCTTTGAACGACGCGGTGTAGCGGATGCTGCGCGGCGTCTTGTCCTCTGGGCCCCACCACTCGTTCTTGTAGTCGGCAATCATGCGCGTCTCGGCAGTTTCGGGCGCTCCGGTCAAGTTCTTGCTGGGATAAGTGGAGACTCTGATCGCGCCATCCCACTGCGTGCGCCAGAAGAGTTCCTGCATCTCGGGCAGGCCGCGGGTGTAGAGCACGCGGACGTCAGGGCCGACGAGATCGGCGATGCCGCTGACGATGCTGACCGGTGCGAACGCGGTGGCCTGCGATGAGCCTCCGCCGCCGGGAACCGCGGGCCAGGCATCCGGGCCGATGATGGCGATCGTCTTGATCTTCGCGGCATCGAGCGGCAGGATGTGGCGCTCGTTCTTGAGCAGGGTCAGGCTCTGCAGAGCCCCTTCGAGGGCGACGGGGCGATCGGCGGTCGCGTAAGTCGACCGCGTGAGGTCGAGCTGGGGACGGTCCAGCCAGCCGTAGCGCAGCGCGACGCGAAGCAGGCGCAGGACCTTGTCGTCGATCGTGGATTCCTTGACCTCGCCGCTCTTGACGGCGGGAATAAGGTTCTTGGCGTTCATAAAGCGCGGACCGGGCATCTCCAGGTCGAGCCCGTTGTTGGCTGCACCGACGGCGCTGTACGTCGCATCCCAGTCCGACATGAGCACGCCTGAGAAGCCCCAATCGCCCTTAAGGACCTTGAGGTTGAGGAATTCGCTTTGTGTAGCATGGGAGCCGTTGACGAGGTTATAGGAGTTCATGACCGCGTCGGAGTGGCCTCTGGTGACTGCCGCCTCGAATGCGGGGAAGTAGATCTCGCGCATGGTGCGCTCATCCACTTCAACGTCGACATTATGCCGGTTGTACTCCTGATTGTTCAACGCGTAATGCTTCACAGTTGCGCTGACACCCTGGGATTGCACGCCCTCGATGTAGGGCACGACGAGGGCGCCGTTCAGGAACGGGTCTTCAGAAAGATATTCAAAGTTGCGGCCATTTACCGCCGAGCGGGCGATGTTGACACCGGGGCCGAGCAGAAAGTTGACGCCGCGGGCGCGGGCGTCCTTGCCCAGGCTTTCGCCGAGCCTGGCGGCGAACGAGCGGTCCCAGGTGGCGGCCAGCGCTACGCCGCCGGCATAGGCGGTGGTCGGCCCCCACGTGCGGACTCCGACCGAAGCGTCGGACATCTTGAAGCGCGGCAGATTGACCGACGGGATGGCGTTGGTAAACATGCCGTCGATGCCGCCGATGAGCTGGATCTTCTGATCGAGGGTGAGTTTGTTGAGGAGGTCGTGTGCCCTGGCTTCAATGGCCGGCGAGTCCGGCACAGGCCCCTGTGCGGAGGCGATGAGCGCAACAGCAAAAAGCAGCGAGGCCAGGCAGGCGGCCTTCGCCCGCAAAAACGATTGAGTCATGCGAATCCTCTCGTTTCTTGTGACCGGAAAGACTAAATGACGGGGTGGTTCGATGTACATTGTCGTAGCTATCGGAGAGCACACTCCGACTGTGGTGGCGGAGCACCAAATCTCCATCGTCTGCGAGGACTGACGGATTCCATGTGACATGAATCACTGACCGGGGTGCAGATGGTCACTGCCGTAACCTCCGGGGCAGGCGCAGACTCGGAATTCAACGGTCGATTTGGACAAGATGGCGCAGCGTGTTGCAGCGCTGGAGGTTGGGAATGAGTTTTGCGGTTGGACTCAAGACGATTGTTGTAGCGACCGACCTGGATGGAAGGTCGGGAGCGGCTCTGGAGTATGCCCGGAAGATCGCCGCAGTCTATGGGTCGCGGATCGTGCTGGCGCACGGGCTGGATCCGATGGATTACGCAGCGGTCGACGCGGTTCCGGGTCGAGTGAGGAATCGGCTCGACGAGGGGGCGCGTGCAGTGTTGGATGAAATGACTGCGGACCTGATCCGGGAGGGGATTCACAGTCACTCGGAGGTGCGCCAGGGCGTGGTGGCGCAGATGCTGCTGGATGTCGCCAAGCAGTACGAGGCGGGCCTGATCGCGATCGGGACGAGGGGAAGGAAGGGTGCCGGACCCTTGGTGGTGGGCGCAGTGGCCGAGGAGATTGTGCGGCACGCTCCCTGTGCCGTGCTGGCTGTTGCGGAAGACTGGAACGCCGGCGAGAACCGGCCGGTCCCAGGCGGACCGGTGCTGCTGGCGATGGAGCGCAATGAAGCGGCTGCGGCTGCGGCTGCGACTGCGTGTTCGCTGGCTGAGAAGTTCCGCCGGACTCTGCTGGTGCTGCATGCGCGCAGGGCGGCCGAGGCGATCGCGTTTCTGAACCCGGCGGCAGCAACACTTGAGGAGTTCGGGATCGAGCCGGCCGGGAGGTTCCCGGTGCGGTTCATCGTAAAGGACGGGAACCCGGCGGACACGATCGACGAGACGATTGCGCAACATCATCCGAGCATCCTGGTTGCGGGAGTGAAGCGCGCAAGCCAGACACCGGGCCCGCACGGCACGGCGTACACGGTGCTGGCGAGGTCGCGGGTGCCGGTGCTGTGCGTTCCGCCGGATACGCGGTCCACGCAAGAACACGCCTACGATGTCTCGGTTCACATAGAGGCTCGCTAGAGCAGGGGAGCGGCGCCGAACGGGCGCCATCTTCAACGGCAACAGATTTGGACAAGAGAACGGCCGGACTCCAAAGGTGCTTCAACATCCGGGACATTCCGGGTGAGCTTCTTAGTTTTTGAGAGCTTGCATTTTTTGGGCAGCATTTTGAGAAGGATGGCGGCGGCCAACCGCCAGGGGCTCGCGCGATGCGGATCGCGCTCGGTTTCGCCGGCCGGCAGGAGGGCGGCAGTGGGAGCTTTCCGCCGGACCGGCGGCCGAAGACGAAGATAGGGAGAAGCAACGATGCAAAGTGAGGCGCGAACCGGACGAACGGATGCAGTGGCTCCGCGTCCGCTGGCCGAACTGTTGCAATGCCCGGCGCCAGTGGTTGCCCTGCTGAACGGCGCCGCTCAAAGTCTGAATTATGAGGCCGGAGACGCGGTCTTTCACCAGTCAGGAGTCTGCAGAGGGCTCTATTTGGTTGTTTCGGGGCAATTCCAGCGCCGCACGGAGCGTGTCGAGACGCGGATCACGCTGGGTCCGGCGCGCGCCGGGGATCTAGTCGAACTGGCGGCCGCGCTGGGGGACCTCCGGCATACCTATTCCCTGGTTGCGTCGACCCCAGGCACGGTGCTGATGCTGCCCATGGAGGCGCTGCAGCGAGCGTTTCTCGCGCACCCTCCGCTGCGCATGCAGCTGCTGGAAGAGCTGGCCCGTGAGGTGTCGCGGGCCTATGCGGCATGTTGCGTGGCGCGCGTGGCGGGAACACGGCGGCGCGCCCAGGCGGCCTCTACGGACTAGCAAGGAGGGGCGGGCAGGAGCCAATTCGAGGAAGCTCAAATTCGACTGGGAAGTCGATTCCGTGTAAAAACCTCCCCGGCCTGGAGATACATTTGCGCTATACTTCATTGTGAACAGCGACAACAGTATGGCGTCTTACCATCCGCACCACCCACCTGAGGATTGCATCAATTGCGAGCACCGCCATCTGCGCATGTTCTGCAATCTCACGCCGGAAGCGCTGGAAGACTACGACAAAATCGGCATCATGATGAGCCATGCGCGTGGCGCCAAGCTGTTCTCGGAGGGCGACGCGGCGCGGAACGTGTTTGTCGTCTGCTACGGACAAGTGAAGATCTCGTCCACGTCTCGCGACGGCAAGACGATGATCCTGAAGATTGCCGGGCCGGGCGACGTGATGGGATTAAGCGCAGTGCTGGCCAACGTTCCGCATGAGGTGACGGCCGAGGCCATCGAGCCGTGCCAGGTGAAAACGGTGCGCAAGCAGGAATTCATCGACTTCCTGGGCCGCCACGGCATCGCCAGCATGCATGCGGCGCAGTCGCTTTCGAGCGAGTACATGACGGTGTTTCATGACGCCAAGCGGCTGGCGCTCTCGGGATCGGCCGCGGGACGCCTGGCGCGTCTGCTGCTGGACTGGGGCCGCGCGGCGGCGAATGGCCGGCCGGAGATCAAGTTCACCATGGCTTTGACGCACGAGGAGATCGCCAACATGGCCGGGACCTCGCGCGAGACCGTTACCCGCCTGCTGAACCAGTTCCGTCGCGACCAGTGGATTGCCATCAAGGGATCGAGCATGACGATCGTCAAGCCGGACCAACTGGAGCGGTTAACGGCGTAGGCCACCCCGCAGTTTCCCACGACAAAGAGAATCGAAGATTGGCGCGGTGTCCGCGCCGGACTCGCGTTTGCCTCAGACGCGCGCGGCGGCGGTCTCGGATTCGCTGTGCGCGAGCGCGGCGTCGGGCGTGCGCAGGGTGAGCACCGGGCAACGCGCGTGGGCCAGGACGCGATAAACGGTCCGGTCGCGGGTGAGGTTCTCGAAGGCCGAGCGGTGCGTGGCGCCGAGGATGATGAGGCTTGCCTGGCAGGCGGCGGCTTCGGCGAGGATCTCAATGGCAGGGTTACCGTGGAGGACTTTGGCCGCGATCTCCGTGCAACAGTCTGCGCTGGTCTCGGCGGCGAGCCGGCGCAGTTCGTGCATGGCGGCGGAATCGAGGCCAGTGGGCAGGCCCTTGCGTTCCATCTCGTCGATGGGCGGCAGGATATGCAGAAGAACCAGGTGCGCGTGCTGCCTGGCTGCGACCTGGCAGGCAAGCGCTGCGCTCGGGCGGGAGGTCTCTCCAAGTGTAGTAGCGAGCAGGATCGTTTTGACGCGATCGCCGCTCTCTGCCGGGAGATGAGCCTCGGGTCCCACGGTGATGACCGGGAGGTAGACCGAGCGCAGCACCTGCTCTGCAACGGAACCGAGAAGCAACTTGCCGAGCTTGCTGCGGCTCCGAGTTCCAAGGATCAGGCGGTCGGCGCGAAACTGGCGGACGGCAGAGATGATCTCCTGTGCTGCGTAACCTTCGCGGACCAGCCCTTCACACGTGATTCCGGCACCGCGGGCGCGCTCGCACCAGGGCTCAAGGGCCTTTCTGGCGGACTCCATGGCTCCCGCTGGATCGTAATAGGGCATCCCGGTCACGTCGACGGTAAGGGACGCGGTGGCGGGAAGAACATTCAGAAGCAGAAGTCGAGCGCCGGTCTCGCCGGCCATCCGAAAGGCAAGCGGCATGAGCCGGTCCAGGTCGCTCAGATTGGTCGCGACGAGGATCACGGATGGATGTGTCCAGCGCTCAACGCCGGCAAAAACACCTCCAACAGCCATGACAGTCACCTCGCAACAAAAAAGCGTGGCACCGAAGTGGTTCTTTGAATGTATCGCGGCGCACCGGGGACCGTGATTTGGATCACCTTGAGAAGAAACTGGCGACTGTCGATTAGGCGGCCAATTCTGAGCCGTTCTCCATGATTCCCGAAGATAGGCCGATGAGATTGAAAGGTCCTTATTTCAGCGGAATTCGGGCGGCGGATGCGAGCGCAGATCGGCGAGCAGTGCGTGATCAATGCGAATGAGCAGTTCTGGGACCAGATGCTGTCCATGAACGTGGAGGCGGTGGCCGGCCTGAGCAAGTTTCGCGCTGCGGCGGGGCACCTGCCGGGAAGCGTGGTCCTTTCCGGCGTATGGACAGGCAGGGTCGAGGTGCGGATGGAGGGGGCGTCCGCTAGAGAGGCGATGGCGGCGATGATGATGCAACCGGTCGAGCAAGTGGCGGAAGCCGATACCGTGGAAGCAACGAAAGAGATCGCCAACATCATTGCGGGAGTGATCAAGTCCTGCCTGCCGCGGCCCTGCAACATGAGGGTTCCAGAGGCAGCAGTCGAGACAAAGGACTGTGTCAGCGAGGCCGCGCCCGAAGACGTGATCGAGCTTGTGTTTGGCCACGAAACCGGCGACCGGCTTGTGCGCGTGTGGGAGCAGGAATGCCTGGAGGCGGCGGCAGCCGAGCAAGCAGCCGGCGTGAGCCGAGTAACTCGATATCGCGGCCGAGAATGGGCAAGGTTTTCCCGCAGACAGCCACGGTTCAGTTTGTTGTGATCTTCATTGCTTCCTTATGTCCGATCAAACTAACTTTAGGAATGGAATCCCACCTGCACTACTTCCATCCTTGTAGACGCCCCAAGTAATCAGCACTTGCGTTCGCAAGCGCCGGCCCAAGCTCGCCCCATTCAGGCACGGCGCAAACCAGAACCACTTGAACGACTCAATTGGAGGATCAGCGCATATGGTGTATCGACCTACCCGGAGTGCATTTACGGCGCTGCTTTTGGCAATTGGCCTGATGGCCATACTGCCGGCGGCAGCTGTGGCGCAAACGTTTCGCGGCGGAATCAACGGCACCGTAACCGACCAGTCAGGCGCGGTGGTGGCCGGCGCACAGGTAGAGACCGTGGATGCGGCGACGGGCGTGTCCCACAAGACGGTCACCTCGAGCGGTGGCGAATACAGCTTCCAGGACCTGCCGCTGGGGACATACGATGTGTCCGTTTCGGCCTCGGGATTCAAGCCGGAGAAGATCTCCAAAGTCCCCGTGTCTGCAGGCGTGATCTACACTCTGCCGATTAAGCTGGGAATCGCTTCCGCCGGTGAGACGGTCGAGGTCTCCGCTTCCGCTCTGACGCTGGATACAACTTCGACAACGCAAGTGGCCGAAGTGGGTGGTGTGGAACTGCAGGACACGCCACTGAACGGCCGCGACTTCACGCAGCTGATCATTCTCACGCCAGGGTTCTCGAACTCCGGCGCCGGCGGCTACGGCTCGCTGAACGGGACGCGCGCGAACCAAATCAACTGGCAGATCGATGGGATCGACAACAACGACCTATGGCACAACATCCCCGCGGTCAACCAGGGCGGCGTGTCCGGAATCGCGGGTATTGTCCTGCCGATCGATGCGGTGGAACAGTTCTCCGCGCAGACAGAGGCTTCGGCAGAGTCCGGCCGCAACCCTGGCGGAAGCGTGAATCTTTCGCTCAAGTCGGGCGGCAACGCGCTTCACGGCAGCGCATACTACTACAACCGCAATGAGTTTTTCGGCGCGAAGAACCCGTTCACGCCCACCAAACAGGAAGTCCGCAATTACAACTACGGGTTCTCGGCCGGGGGACCGTTTGTACGCGACCATCTCTTCTGGTTCACCACCTACGAGCACCAGCGTTTCACCATTGGCGTTCCGCAGACCGCCACCGAGCCAACGCAGGCTTGGCAGAACCTTGCTTTCACGGCGCTCAAGAACAACGGCGTCTCACCGAACGCGGTGTCCCAGAACCTGCTGAAGACTCTGTGGCCGTCGGATGCCACCGGCACCGGACCCGCATCGACGAACAACTATGTGAGCTCAGTGCCAGAATATGGCTACAGTTACAACGGTCTTGCGAAGATCGACTACACCATCAACGATAAGAACAGCCTGACCGCGCACTGGTTCGTCGGCCAGGGCAACCAGGTGGCGCCGGTCGGATCGTCACTGGCGTGGTACTACGAAGTCGCGCCAATCCATGTGCAGAACTATGCGATCGTATTTAACCATGTGTTCACGCCCACGATGACCAACCAGGTGCTCGCCGGCGTGAACTACTTCAACCAAGTCTTCAATGACGCGAACAACAGCTTCGATCCCGCCTCGCTTGGACTGGTAACGGGATCCGGCCTGAAAGGCTCACCCAACATCAACATCGGATCCTTCGATCCCATCGGCGAGACGCCGCCGGAGGGACGTAACGATATCACCGGCCATCTTACCGATGATCTCTCGTGGGTGATTGGCAAGCATCAGATCAAGCTAGGTGGAGAGCTCAGAAAGGCGCAGCTTGACGAGTTTTATCATCGCCATGGCCTGGGCAGCTTTACCTTTGACGGATCGCAAGGTCCGGTTCGCAATCCGGCCACGACAGGAGACACGTGGAACGCAGGGGATCTGTACGTCGACGCACTGGCCGACTTTCTTGCCGGTTACCCTTCCACCGCATCGATCGCCCTAGGAGATCCGGATCGACAGGTTTTCGTCACCACCTATGACCTCTTCGCGCAGGATGCCTGGCAGATTTCACCGAAGCTGAACGTAAACTACGGACTGCGCTGGGACTATGAAGGCCCGCTCCACAATGACGCCAAGAATCTCTCAGTCTTCCGGCCCAGCTTGGGTGGAGACGGCCTTGGCATCCAGGGCAATCAGATTAGCAACCTTTACGATCCGGTCTACACCAACTTCAGTCCACGAATCGGCTTCTCGTACCAGCTCACGCCAAATACAGTCGTCCGTGCCGGCGCCGGCCTCTACTTCGATACACCTAACCTCAACCCGTTCCTCGACAATCGTCCGGGCAACGGCGCGCCCAACGGCGTGGAAGGCAATCCCACTGGCCCCAATGCCGTAAGAACATCCACGGTCAATGGCCTAGTCAAAAAGCCCGATGGCACTGATTCCGGAGATCGCGTCATCGTCAAGCCAGGTGTCGATCTCTTCACTTCGTCCAAGCCGTCGAGCAGTCTCTTCTCGATTGACAAGAACTTCGTTCCTTCGCACAACATGAACTTCAACCTGCAACTCGAGCAGACCATCACGAGCAAGGTCGTTGCCCAACTAGGATACGTGGGCAGTGAGGGACGCCACCTGCTTTCGATCCTCGACATCAACCAGACGCTGATCAGCGGCCCGAAGGCAGGGACCCGTCCCTACGATGGCCAGTTCACGGATTACACCGGTGCGAAAGCCGACTATAGCTACATCAATCAGATCGAGAGCATCGGGACCTCGAACTACAACTCACTACAGGCGACACTGCGCGTATCCAATCTCCACGGGCTGACCGCGCAGGCTGCTTACACGTGGTCGCATAGCATGGACGAAGTTACAGCCTATCGCGGCGCTCTTCCGCAGGACAGCACGAACTTCAAGGGCGACTACGGCCCGAGTGACTTCGACAGCCGGAGCATCTACACGGGGCTGATCACATACGATGTTCCGGGCTCGAACAAGCTGTCCCTTCTCACTAAGGGATGGCAGTTGAACAGCCTAATGACATTCCACAGCGGTTCGCCGTTCTCCGTATACAGTGCCGAAGACACCTCGGGGACCAACGACGGCAACCAGCGCGCCAACTTACTTCCCGGCGCCAATCCCTACGCCGGATTCCGCAAGGGCGGAGTCGGAAAGGACTGGCTAAATCCCGATGCTTTCGTGCCGATCACGCCGGCTGGAACATGGGGTACGACGAGCCGAAATCAGTTTGTCGGTCCTGGCTATGGCGACGTGGACTTCTCTGTATTCAAGAATACGCATATCTGGGAGCGCGTAACAACGCAGTTCCGCGTGGAGATGTTCAACCTGTTCAACAAGACCAATTACGCGCCCCCGTTGAACGACTACAACCCGTCCTATTCGGCCACCGATGCGCTGGCCCTGTATACAACCATCGGCAACTTCAACGGAGCGCCCGGCATTGGCGCCGGCGAGCCGTTCAACACCCAGCTTGCATTAAAGATCATCTTCTAACCAATCTCACAGTTCACAGCTGAAATGCCCCGCCGAAATGGCGGGGCATTTCATTTGGGGCAAGATCGGAGTCAGGGAACGGCGACCAGGGGACGTGCTTCGACGAGATTCTTTTCGGTGGAATAAGAAACCCCGCCAGGTTGGCGGGGTTTCGCAACTGTGAACAACGAATTCTAAATTGAGAGATTTCTCAACTTAGGTGCGTGAAGGGCCGCTCGGCGAGTTTGCGCGGCATGGGCGGCGGCACGAGGCCGGCCGTGTTCGAGTTCATGACTTGCTGGAAAGCGCCACGGAAGGCGAGCATCTCGGGGCGGGTGCCGACCGTGATGCGCACCTGTGTGGGCCATGCCGGCCAGATGCGGCCGATGTAAATGTCCTGCTTGGCCATGCCGGCCATGACTTCCTTGCCGGGGCGGCCGGTCTCGAGCATGAAGCAATTGCTCTCAGACGGCGTGAACTTGAAGTTGTTGGCCTTCAGCCAGGCGAAGGTTTCGTTGCGGACGTCGCCGATGAGCTTCTTGCGTTCGGCGACGAGGTTAGGCTCAATGAGGCTGGCCTTGGCCGCCGCACAGGCGGTAATGGGCAGCGAGTTCTGGCCGCCGAGCGGAACAAGCTTGGCCAGCAGGTCGGGACGGCCGACGGCGAAGCCCATACGGATGCCGGCCATGCCGTAGAGCTTGGAGAAGGTGCGCAGTACGATTACATTCTTGCCATCCTTCACAAAATCCAGCGAGCGCGGCGCATCGCACAGGTGGACGTAAGCCTCGTCGATGAGGAGGATCGTGTCCTTGGGTGCGTTGGCCACGGCCTGTTCGATGTCGGCGCGTGGCGTGCAGGTTCCGGTGGGGTTGTTGGGATTGCAGATGTAGATGACGCCGGGATTGGAGGCCGCGGCGAGCATGGCCTTGATGTCGTGCGTGGCCGCGCCTTTGGGATCCGACAGCGGCACCTTGATGACGGACGCGCCGGAGCCTTGTGCGGCCCACATGGGCGCTTCGTAGCCGGGATCTGCGATGACGAGCGGACGGTTCTTGTCAGTGAAAGCGAGCACGGTGTAGTGCAGGGGCTCGCTGGAGCCGGCGAATGGGAGCACAGACTCCGGATTCAGGCCTTCCTGCTTGGCGAAGGTGTTGGCCAGATCTTCCTGCATGTCGAAGCGGTAGCGGCCACCCAGGGCAAGCACATCCATCATGGCCTGGCGCGCGGCGTCGCTGGGACCGAGAGGGTTTTCGTTGGCGTCGATGTGAATGCCCTTGTTGGGATCGGCGAAGTGAGGGCGCGCCGCGTAGGCAAGGCGGGACTCGGTGAGGATGGGCAGAGCCGCGGCGGCCGCGGAGGCTCCAGCGGCATAGCGGAAGAAGGTGCGGCGCGAGAAGCCGCTACAGGCTACCGGATCGACTGAGGGCTGCATGGACGTCTCCTTGATCTTGATGGATTGCTGAACGGATACGCGATGCGCGAGCAGCGCTGCGTCACAGCTGGCTAAGTTGGAAAATTGATGGGGACGGGAGAACGACACCCCATACTTCAAAGTACCGCTTCCGCCGCGGTGAAACAAGCGAAAAGCGCGTGGATAAGGCGTTTGCGCAGGGAGGCATCAGGATGAAATGAAGATGGCCGGCGGCGGAACCGGTCACCGGATGCGAATCGTGTTACGATTTGGCCAAGCGCAAGGGGCGCGTCCGGTCCGCGGAAAGGGCTTGAAGCCCACCCGAGATTCACCACAACGTTGCGCACCTTCTTTCAGCCCGCAATGCGGACATCGGGCAAGCATGAGAAAGGAGGCTGCCATGCCGAATCCGCCGAATCACACTCCGCGCGCCCTGCCGGAGCGACCCAATCTCAGACATCTGAAAGACCAGGCCAAGGAGTTGCTTCGCGCCGGAGGCGCGGCGACGCTGGCCAAGGCGCAGTTGACCATTGCGCGGGAATATGGGTTCGCGAGCTGGCCCAAGTTGAAGCTGCACATGGATGCGCTTGAAGAGGCGGGGCAGCTAAAGCTGGCCATCGACCGCCACGATTTGGCAGAGGTGAAGCGGCTGATGACGCGCAGCCCCGCGCTGCACAAGGCTCCGCTGGGCTACGGAAAGAACGGTCCTCTCACTTGGGTGGCCGAATGCCGCGTGCCATGGGAGCCGCCGGGCGAGACGCGGCTGGAGATGGCGCAGTGGATGATCGACCACGGCTCGGATGTGCACCAGGGCGGCGACGGGCCGCTGATGCGTGCGGCGCTGCGCGGGGATCGGATCCCTATGATGGAGCTGCTGGTCAGGAACGGCGCCGACGTGAATGCGGAATGGAGCGGGTTCTTCCCCATTATTTTCGCCCCATGTGAATCGGTCGAGCGGGAATCGATCCGGTGGCTGCTGGATCATGGAGCGAATCCGAATTGCGCGCGGGCGGGGCGCACGTATCCAGACAACGCGCTGGATTATGTGATCGGGGCGTATTCGCGGTCGCCGCAGTTGGCCGAGTGCATTGACATCTTGCTGGAGGCCGGATGCGTGAGCCGGCACGATGTGCCGCCGGTTTTGGATCTAATGCGCGGACGGGTCGATTTGCTGGCCAGGCAACTCGATGCCAATGCGGAGCTGGTGCACAAGCGGTGGCCTGAGCTTGACTGGGGAGGCACCGCGTATCGCCGCATGGGGCTTCGCGGTGGAACCCTGCTGCATGTTGCGGCCGAGTACGGCGACGTAGAGGCGGCGAAGCTGCTTCTCGATCGCGGTGCGGACGTGAACGCACGGGCGGAAACGGATGCGGGCGGCGTAGGCGGGCAGACGCCGATCTTTCATGCGGCTGCGCAATTCAACGATTATGGGCTGGCAGTAGTGGAGTTGCTTGTGGCACACGGCGCGGACCTCACGATGCGCGCCGAGGTACCGGGGCATTTTGAGCGTGAAGACGAGTTTGTGGAGGGCAATCCGGTGGAATACGCGGAGAAGTTTCCAGGAGGCGACAATGAGACGTTGGCGTTTCTGCGCAGCAAGAGTTGAAGGGAAGGCAGACACGCTTCGAGCCTGCTATATTGCGATTCAAACGTTTGAATCGGCGGGAATGATAGTCTTTCTGCCTGGAGCGTAAGCCGTGGCGCAATCGACCCAAACCAATCCTTCAACTCCGCAAGCCGGTCCGGTGCGCCTGGCCCGCGCCCTGGGGCTGTGGAACCTGATCATCATCGGCATGGTGATTATCCAGCCGACGGCGCCGATGGGCATCTACGGCGTGATCAGTAACAAGGCGCACGGGCACGTCGTGACCACGATTCTGATCGCCATGGTCGCGATGCTGTTCACGGCGATCAGCTATGGGCGCATGGCGCGCATCTATCCGAGCGCTGGTTCGGCTTACACCTACGTAGGGCAGGAGATGCACTCGGCGCTCGGCTACATCGTGGGGTGGGGCATGGTGATGGACTACCTGCTCAATCCCCTGATCTGCACGGCGTTCTGCGCCAAGGCGGCGATGAACATCCTGCCCGGTCTTTCGTACTACGTGTGGATCCTGATCTTCGCGGCGTTTTTCACGTGGCTCAATCTGCGCGGCATCAAGACATCGGCGCAGGTGAATGAAGCGCTGTGCATCGGCATGTCGATTGTGGTGGTGATCTTCCTTGCCGCGGTGGTGCGCGCGATCTGGGGCGTGCAACACGATCCGGGGTTCTTCACGCATCCCTTTTATGAGCCTGGCAACTTCTATCCAAAGGAGATCTTCGCCGGCACGTCAGTTGCAGTGCTGAGCTACATCGGGTTCGACGCGGTGTCGACTCTGTCGGAAGAAGTGGAGAATCCGCGGCGGAACATCCTGCTGGCGACGGTGCTCCTTTGTTTGATCGCCGGAGTGCTCTCGGGCCTGGAGGTGTATGCGGCGCAATTGATCTGGGGATCGAAGCCGTTCCCGAGCGAACAGGTGGAGTCGGCATTCGCCATCGTGTCGCGGCGGGCGGGAGGAGCCATCCTCTTCCAGGTTGTGAATTTCACACTGCTGATCGCCAACATGGGCTCGGGGATGGGCGCGCAACTGGCGGCGGGGAGGCTACTCTACGGGATGGGGCGCGGGAATGCGCTGCCCGCGAAGATCTTCGGAGCAATCGAGCCGAAGCGGCGGGTGCCGCGCAACAACATCGTGCTGGTGGGTGCTTTCGCGTTGCTGGGCGCTGGCATTCTCGAGTTCTTCGCGAACCGGCTGGGGGGCGGCGCATACGAGATCGGCGCGCAATGCCTCAACTTCGGCGCGGTGATCGCCTTCATGGGCGTGAACGCGGCGTCGTTTGTGCACGACGTGAAAACCGGCGGCAACCGGAATCTGATTTTGCTGACGATGCCGGTGCTGGGGTTCGTGATGTGCGGATTCATCTGGCTGAACCTGAGCCGCGCCGCGCTGATCCTGGGCGTGGCATGGATGGCGATAGGCATTGGCTACGGCGCGGGGCGCACACGTGGTTTCAAAGCGGAGCTGGTTAGCTTTGAGATTCCCGCGGATGAGGAATAGCTTGTCCGTTCGCGATTGCCTGCTCCCAACGGACCGTATCGCGATTGTGGTAGACTTCCGCGGTAATCGCCTACCCGACGGGAGAGTCAACCTTCCTGGAGCGAATTCCGGCGGAGGTGGGGCCGACGCACGGAACGAGCCGGGCGGGCGTGTCCTTTGTCCTTGACAATCCGAAGAGTAAACCCATTTACTTGAGTGCGAACGTCTGGCTGGCTTCGCGGACGGATCGACTTGAGTTTCAGGTGACCGCATGTTCGAACCGCTTCTAACCTCAATTGCCGCCGGCGCGTTGCCCCCACTGCCCGCATTGCTAGCCCTGGCTGCCGAGCCACTCGCTCATCTCCGGCTGCTCGACATCCTTGTCATCGTCATCTATTTCGCGATGGTCATCTGGATCGGCTTCTACCTTAAAGGCCGTTCCAACACCAGCGAAGAGTTCTTCATGGCCGGCCGCGAAATGACTGCATGGATCGCCGGTCTCAGCTTCGTCTCCGCCAACCTGGGTTCGCTCGAACTCATGGGCTGGGCCGGCTCGGCCTATCAATACGGCATACTCGCCACCCACTGGTACTGGATCGGCGCTATCCCGGCCATGATCTTCCTCGGCCTGGTCATGATGCCGTTCTACTACGTCTGCAAGACCCACTCCGTGCCCGGCTATCTTGACCTGCGCTACGGCGGCCACGCCCGCAGCGTCGCCGCCGTCTCCTTCGCAACCGAGATGATCTTGATGAGCGGCGTGAACATGTTCGCCATGGCCGTGGTCATGAAGGTCGTGCTCGGCTGGGATATCAACTTCAGCATCTTCGTCTCATCGGTTGCGGTTGCTGTTTATGTAGGACTGGGTGGTCTGCGCTCGGCCATCTTTAACGAGGTGCTGCAGTTCGTCCTCATCTGGGGTGGCGCGTTGCTGGTGCCCATCCTGGGTATGGTGCAGAGCGGCGGGTGGTCCGGTCTGCAGACAAAGATCCTGGCCAATCTTCACAACGACAGCTACGTGCACCTCTGGCGCGATACCGGCCGCTTTGCCGCCAACCCCATGGGTGTTCACTGGACGGGCATCGTCTTCGGCCTCGGGTTTGTCATCAGCTTCGGTTACTGGACAACGGACTTCCTCGTCGTGCAGCGCGTGCTCGCCGCGCACAACCTGCGCGCCGCCCGCATGGCCCCCATCATCGGATCGTTCTTCAAGATGGCGGTTCCGTTTATCGTGATTCTGCCTGGCTTGCTGGGCCTGGTTCTGCTGCAGAACCCCGATGGCAGCCGCCGCCTGCTGGTTGGCGAAGACGTGGTCAAGTCGTGCGCGTCCAACGCAACTCAGGACAAGGTGGCCGATCCCGAAGGCTGCTCAGCCGCGATGACCACCAGGACCAACCTCCCTCCCAGCTACCAGCAGAATGTTCTCAATGGCACGCCCGGCTCTGAGCTGCACAGCTACAACGAAGCCCTGCCGCTGATGATGGTGCGCTACATGGGCCCCGGCCTGCTCGGCCTCGGCATCACAGCGCTGATCGCAGGCTTCATGAGCGGTATGGCAGGCAACGTGAGCGCCTTCTCTACGGTGTGGACCTACGACATCTATAAGCCGCTGATCAAAAAGAATGGCTCCGACAGCCACTATGTGCTGGTGGGCCGATTGTCGATCTTCATCGGCGTCATCGTCTCCATCCTCGCCGCCTACCTTGTCATGCGCATGCACGGCATCATGGATTACGTGCAGGCGCTGTTCAGCATCTTTGTCGCGCCTCTCCTGGCCAGCATCCTTCTCGGAATGTTCTGGAAGCGCGCTACCCGCTTGGCTGGGTTCCTGGGGCTGCTCTTCGGCATCGTCTTTTCCGCCAGCCTGTTCCTGTGGGTCAAGCTCAATCCGGCCGAATTGGCCAACATCGCGCTTTCGCCCGATGCTAAGCCAATGGCCGAGAATGTCTTCCGCGCACTCTGGGCATTTATCTTTGCCGCCGTCGTCATCGTGGTGGTCAGCCTGCTCACGAAGCCGCGGCCGGTCGCGGAACTGGAGGGACTGGTCTATGGCGCGACCAAGCTGCCCACCGAACCGCCTGTCCCGTTCTATAGGAACGAATACATGTGGGCCATCCTTGCGGTCGCAATCTTCGCCGCGCTCAACATCGCATTCTGGTAGAAAGCGGAGGCGCTCAGCGCCCCGCGGAGAGACTCTGATCTGGTTCAAGGACGAAAGGACTTCAGGCGTATGCATGGTTCGGGAATTCCAATCTGGTTCTTCATCGGTGTCCTGCTGGTCATCTACGGTGCGATGATCTGCGGCTACGGGTGCTACGAAATGTCGACGGGAAGTTATCCCCCGGGAGTGCAACTGACGGAACTGCACACCCCCATCTGGTGGGGCGGCATTCTGGGACTGATCGGGGTGTTCTACGTCATCAAGTTTCGGCCCGGCCAATCGGGCAAGTAAAAGCGGGGTCTGAACGGCTCCAGTCGAAATCGTTCAGCAAGCGAGGGAGTTGAAGACATGGCTGCACAACGCACAATGACGTTTGGAGTAATCGTCGGTAATCGCGGATTCTTTCCTGATCATTTAGCCAAAACGGGCCGCGAAGAAATCCTCGCGGTGCTGGAGGCGGCCGGCGCGAAAGCAATCGTGCTTTCGCCGGAGGAGTCGAAGTATGGCGCGGTAGAGACCTACACCGAGGCGCAGCGCTGCGCCGAGTTGTTCGACAAACACGCCAAGGAGATCGACGGCATCGTTGTGACGCTGCCGAACTTTGGCGAAGAGCGAGGGATCGTGGACGCGATCCGGCTGTCGGGGTTGAAGGTGCCGGTGTTGGTGCAGGCTACGCCGGACCGCTCGGACGCCATGACCATTGCATGGCGCCGCGACAGCTTCTGCGGAAAGATGAGCGCGTGCAACAACATGATGCAGTACGGCATTCCGTACTCGCTGACCACGCTGCACACCGAGGCGCTGCAGTCGGCGGAGTTCAAGGCCGACCTTGAGTGGTTCTCGGCGGTGTGCAGGATCGTGAAGGGCCTGAAGAACCTGCGCATCGGCGCGATCGGAGCGCGGCCCACGGCATTCAATACAGTGCGCTATTCGGAGAGGATTCTGGAAACCCAGGGCATCACGATCGAGACGCTGGATCTTTCAGAGGTTTTCGGGCGCATCAATCGCATGAAGGACTCGGACGATGCGGCGCAGGCGAAACTGGCGGCGATCAAGTCGTACGTGCCAACGACGGGAATCACCGACGATGCCCTGCTGAAGATGGCCAAGCTGGGCGCGGTGATCGACGGCTGGATGAAGCAGTCGCACATCACCATCAGTGCCGTACAGTGCTGGACGTCAATGGAGGAGTTCTTCGGCGTGGTGCCGTGCACGATCATGAGCATGATGTCGAACGAGTTGATTCCTTCGGCGTGCGAAGTGGACGTACCGGGCACCCTGAGTATGTACATGCTGGCGCTGGCCAGCGGCACGCCTTCAGCGCTGCTCGACTGGAACAACAACTACGGCAGCGATCCGGATAAGTGCGTGTGTTTCCACTGTTCGAATTTGCCCAAGCACTTTTTCAAAGACGTGCGCATGGACTTCCAGGAGATTATTGCGGGCACGGTGGGCAAGGAGAATACGTTCGGCACGTGTGTGGGCCGCGTGAAATCGGGGCCGATGTGCTTTGCGCGCTATTCGACCGACGACCGCCGTGGCATCGTGCGCGGCTACGCAGGGCCGGGACGGTTCACCGACGATCCGCTGGAGACGTTTGGCGGCGCGGGAGTGGCGGAGATTCCGCAACTGCAGAAGCTGCTCAAATTCATCTGCCGCGAAGGATTCGAGCATCACGTGGCGGCGAACTTCAGCGAAGTGTCGAAGGCCGTGCATGAGGCGGCGGAGCGGTATCTCGGCTGGGAGAGCCATTATCATCCGGAACTGGATTGAATGAAACAGGGACAGAGGGAACAGAGATGAGGGGACGGGTTCCAGGCGCCGGGACCCATGGAAGAAGCCCCGGCGCCAGGGGCCGAGGTCCCAGGACCGGGATTCCCGGTGACGTGTTGGGGGGAGCATTGGAGCCCCGCGCATCGCTGGCTGCGTACCGGCAGACATCCTGATCCCTGTTCCTTTGAATAGAAAAGGAATTCGCAATCATGAGTAAGAGAGTGAACAAGAGCCTGGTGGTGAATGGCGCCACGGTAGTGGATGAGTCCTCGTGGAATGCGGAACTGGAAGAGAAACATGGACGGCTTGTCGAGTGGCTGCGCGCGCAGAAGCTTGGCGGCGTGCTGATCCGGCGGCACGAGAATCTTGCGTGGGTCACGGGCGGCGCGGCCGAGGTGCGCGTGCTGACGCCGTGCGAGACCGGAGTGGCCGCAGTGCTGGTGACTGCGGAGGGCAAGCGTTACTACTGCACAACGGAGAACGAGGCGCCGAGGCTGCACGACGAGGAGTTCGGCGCGCTGGACTTCGAGCCAGTGATCTTTCCCTGGTACGCGGACGATACGAATGCAAGAGTGGAGAAGCTGGCCGGTGGCAGAGTCGCATCGGATGCGCCAGGCACGGGCCAGGAGCCGGTCAACCTGTTCCCGTTTCGCGCCGCGCTCGGCGAGGCGGAGATCGCGCGCTACAGATGGCTCGGCCAGCAAGCCTCCGCGGCGACGGTGGAATCGCTCAACCTGGTCAAGCCAGGAATGACCGAATACGATCTCGAGGCGATGACCGCGGCGGCGCTGTTGAAGCGAGGGATTCAGCCGTCGGTGTACCTCTATGCGGTCGACGACCGGATCGTCAAGTACAAACACGCGGTGTCGAGGGGCGCTCGGCTGAAGAGCTACGGCATGCTGAACCTGTGCGCGCGCAAGTGGGGGCTTTCGGTTTCGTTGACACGGTTTGTGCACTTTGGCGCGCTGCCGGCGGATCTCGAGCAGCGGTTCCATGCGGCGGCGCAGATCAATGCCGCGCTGCTCGACGCGACACGCGTGGGCGCAACCTCGGCGGAACTGTTCCGCGTAGCGCAAGCGGCGTACGTTGCTCAAGGATTTCCGGGCGAGGAGCAGTTTCACCACCAGGGCGGACCGACCGGATACTGGGAGCGTGAGTGGGTGGCGACACCGACGGGGACGGAGACTGTATTGAACAACCAGGCGTATGCCTGGAACCCCAGCATTCGCGGCGGCAAGGCCGAGGACACGGTCATTTTGCGGGATGGGAAGATCGAGAGCATCACCTCGACGCCGGAATTGCCGGCCATCGACGGCGTGGCGAACGGCAATCGCTATGCGACGGCGGGTGTGCTGGTGAAGTAAAGCTGGGCGAAGTGTCCAGGGTCGGGCGTCCGATGTTCCGGATCGGCGCTCGATTCTCGTGAATCTGGCGGTTGCTCTTGGCGCTTGCCCGTTGTCTCATTGGCAACCCCGGGCCCTCGGCTCAAGCGGGCTCCAGGGTCAGCCTGGCGGTGAGAACGACCAGCGCGGCCCACAGCACATCGGCGCCGAGAAGGTGCACGACCTGCATCCACACGGGCGCGAGAAGCACGACATCGAGCACGCCGAGAGCATATTGCACAGCGAGCAGCACGAGGACGAGTGCGGAGAGACTGCGATTGTTCCAGTGACTCGAACCGCGAGCGGCGCGCACGAGAATCCAGATCAGGAACGCGCTCGCCAGAATTGCGACAGTGGGATGCGTCCAGCGCCAGCGCAAGAGCCATTCACCATTTGCGGAGAAGTCCTGGCGCAGTGCGGAGCCGAAAGAGGATGCAGGGAAGAGCGTGTCGCCCAGCGCGGCGAGCGATCCTGTGACGCCGACGATCATCACGATGGCAGCGCCCGCGACGGCGCCGACGGGTGCGATGAGGCGGATGTCGCGGCGGAGAAAGCCACGCCTGCGGCTCAGCAAATGCGCGGTGAGCGTGAGCGCGGCGAGCAGCAGCAGCGTGTTGGCGAGATGAAGCGCGAGATAGGGTGCGCGCAGCGGAGATGTGCTCTGAGCGGTAAGTCCGAGCTTTACGAGAAAGGCTCCGAGGATGGCTTCAATGAGCGTGAAGCCTACCGCGGCGGCGGCGGCCGCGCGCGCGAGATGTCCGCGGATGGAGCCCATCCAGGTCCACACCAGAAGGCCGACGGCCGAGAAAAACGAGAGGCCGCTGGTGATGCGGTGTGTGAACTCGATCATCGTGTCGACGCGCGCCGAGTGCTGGATGACGGTGCCGTTGCAAAGCGGCCAGTGATCGCCGCAGCCTGCGCCGGAGCCGGTGGCGCGCACGATTGTGCCCCACAAGATGACCGCGATGAAGTACGCGAGCACGGCCCAGGCAAACCGGCGGAGCGCAACTGACGGCGTCCTTCTGCGGTCGATGGATATGGGGGCGGTGGTCATCGAAGGGTACCCAGAGGCGACCCTACCAGTGTAGAACAGCGGTCCCTACGAACTCAGCAACCGCACGACGTGATTCACGATGATCAGGTCTTCCGCGGGCGGGATAACGCGCACGGTCACCGGCGAATCTGCCGCTGAAATCGTTGCTGCTCCGCGGACGTTGTTACGCTTGGAGTCGAGCACGATGCCGAGCGCGCCCAGGCCGGCGCAGATCTCGGCGCGCGAGGCGATGTCGTTTTCGCCGATGCCGCCGGTGAAGACGAGCATGTCGAGGCCGCCGAGCTCGGCCACAAAACTGCCGATCCACTTCGCGATCGTCCAGGTGAACTTGTCGACCGCGAGGCGGGCCCTGGCGTTGTCCTGGGCGATGGCTTCGCGCAGGTCGCGCATGTCGTTGGAGAGCTCGCTGACGCCAAGCAGGCCGGCTTTCTTGCTGGCGACGACCTCGAGCTTGTCGGCAGCTTCGGCGGCGCTCACTCCGGTCTCGGCGATTTTGCGCAGGATGAAGATGAGCACACCGGGATCGATGTCGCCTGTGCGCGTTCCGCTGATAATGCCGCCGGTGGGCGTGAGGCCCATTGAGGTGTCGAGACACTGGCCGTTGCGGATCGCAGAGATGGATGCGCCGTTGCCGAGGTGCGCGACAATAAGGCGCGCCGGCACGCCAGGCTGGAGCTGATAAACGATCGACTCGTAGGAGATGCCGTGCGCGCCATAGCGGCGCACGCCCATGCTGGCGTACTCCTCGGGGATGGGCATGTGTTTGGCGACTTCCGGCATGGTGCGGTGAAAGTAAGTGTCAAGGCAGACGAAGTTGGGAACGCCGGGGAAGAGGCGCAGCGCCTCGCGCATGATGTAGACGGCGATAGGCGTATGCAGCGGGGCGAAGGCTGTGTAGCGCTCCATCTCGTCGATCAGTTCGGGCGTGATGAGCTGATTTTCGAGGACGGTCGGGCCGCCGGAGACCATGCGATGGCCGATGGCGAGGGGCGCGGGGAAATCGCTGGAGTGCAGCGCGTCGGCAACAAGTTTGAAGGCGACGGCGCGCGTCGGCAGCGGCGGAGTCTGGTCCACGAGTTTCTTGCCGGCGGCATCTTTGATCCAGAACTTCCCCAGATCGGTGCCGATTCCATCGACAGCGCCTTCGTGCAGCTTGCGGCGCTCGCCGTTCGAAGCTTCATAGACTGAGAACTTGATGGAGGAAGAACCGCTGTTGAGAACCAGGACGGGCAAAGAGGGCATCGATGAAGAGTCCTTACGTTTGTGGCCGAACCAAAATGCAACTCGGCGAGTTCACAAACCGGCGTTCCAGCAAATCTGAGAGTCAACAGGTTCGGGCGCCGGCCTTTTGTGCCACGTGCAGTTTGCGGAGTCAGCCGCGCTTCGCACGGGCCGGCGGCGTTCGTCAACCGGTGCGAGGCGCGGACTGAAATAGCTAGTTTTCGGTCCAGCGCCAGCTTCTGATTTCGAGCAGGTCTTCGCCGTGTTCGGTGACGTAGAGCCTATGGCGCTGAATGGCCTCGGAATACCATTGGCGGGCCGCGTCGGCTTGCGAAGCGAGGCGCGGAACACGCTTGATGGCGTCGAGAGCGAGCTGGAAGCGATCGATGTTGTTCAGCACGCACATGTCGAATGGCGTGGTTGTTGTTCCTTCTTCCTTGTAGCCGCGCACATGCAGCCCATCATGGTTGTGGCGGCGATAGGTGAGGCGGTGAATGAGCCACGGATAACCGTGGAAGGCAAAAATGCACGGGACATCCGGTGGAAAGAGCTTGTCGTACTCTTCGTCGGGAAGACCGTGGGGATGCTCGGAAGTGGGTTGCAACGCCATCAGGTCGACAACGTTCACAAAGCGGACTCGCAACCCCGGGGCCTGGGTGCGCAGCAGCGTGACGGCGGCAAGTGCCTCCATGGTAGGCACGTCGCCGCAACTGGCAATCACGACCTCAGGATCGGAGTCGCAGTTGGAGGCCCACTTCCACTCGCCCAGACCCGTTGTGCAGTGCGAGACAGCCTCATCCATGGTGAGCCACTGCGGCGCCGGCTGTTTGCCGGCTACGATCAGGTTGATGTACTGCCGGCTGCGCAGGCAGTGATCGGCGACGGAGAGCAGCGTGTTGGCGTCGGGCGGCAGGTAAATGCGCACGACGTCGGCCTTCTTGTTCATCAGGTGATCGATGAAACCGGGGTCCTGGTGCGAGAAGCCGTTGTGGTCCTGCCGCCAGACGAGCGACGACAGCAAGTAATTGAGCGAGGCGATGGGCTTGCGCCAGGGAATCTCGCGCGTGGTCTTGAGCCACTTGGCATGCTGGTTCGCCATGGAGTCGATGATGTGGATGAAGGCTTCGTAGCAACTGAAGAACCCGTGGCGGCCGGTGAGCAGGTAGCCCTCAAGCCAGCCCTGGCAGAGGTGCTCGCTGAGCACCTCCATCACGCGGCCGTTCCGCAAGAGATTCTCGTCGACGGGGAGCGTTTCGGCCTCCCAAGTCTTGCCCGCGCCGGCAATGACGTCCTGGAGGCGGTTCGATGCAGTTTCGTCGGGGCCGAAGACGCGGAAGTTTTTGGTCTCAAGGTTGGCCTGCATGACGGCGTGAAGCAGCTTGCCGAGTACACGCGTGGATTCCACATCCTGAGCGCCGCGCTTTTCGACATTCACTTTGAAGTCGCGGAAGTGCGGGACGACGAGGGGGACGAGGAGGCGGCCCCCGTTGGCGTGCGCGTTCATCCCCATGCGGCGGTCGCCCTTGGGTGCGATGTCGGCGAGATCCTCGCGAAAGCGGCCCTTTTCGTCAAAGAGCTCTTCGGGCTTGTAGCTGCGCATCCACTCTTCGAGCTGCTTGAGGTGTTCGGGATTCTGTCGAACGGCGTCCAACGGCACCTGGTGCGCGCGCCAGGTGTTTTCAACCGGCTTTCCATCCACGAATTTGGGGCCGGTCCAGCCTTTGGGAGTGCGCAGGATCAGCATGGGCCAACACGGGCGATCGGTCGAGCCGTCCTCGCGTGCAGCTTTCTGAATGGCGGCGATGCGATCGAAGATCGTGTCGAAGATGATCGCGGCCTTCTGGTGCATCTCGGCCGGGACGTCGCCTTCGAGCGTGAATGGCTCGTAGCCGTAGCCGCGCATCAGCTCTTCCAGTTCGGCATGCGGAATGCGCGAGAGAATGGTCGGATTGGCGATCTTGTATCCGTTCAGGTGCAGGATGGGCAGGACGGCGCCGTCTGTGGCCGGGTTGAGGAACTTGTTCGAGTGCCAGCTGGTCGCGAGCGGGCCTGTCTCGGCTTCGCCGTCGCCGACGACGCAGGAGACGATCAGGCTGGGGTTATCGAACGCGGCGCCATAGGCATGCACCAGCGAGTAACCGAGCTCGCCGCCCTCGTGGATGGAGCCGGGCGTCTCCGGCGCAACGTGGCTCGGAATGCCGTAAGGCCAGCTGAACTGGCGGAAGAGGCGCTTGATACCGTCGGTGTTCTGTTCGACGTGAGGATAAATCTCGGTGTAGGAGCCCTCCAGGTAGGTGTTTGCCACCAGGCCCGGACCGCCGTGGCCGGGACCGATGAGATAGATCATGTTGAGGTTCCGCTCGCGGATGAGGCGGTTCCAGTGCACATAGAGGAAGTTGAGGCCGGGCGTGGTGCCCCAGTGGCCGAGCAGACGCGGTTTGATGTCGTCGAGCGTGAGCGGGCGCTGCAGCAGCGGATTGTCTTTGAGGTAGATCTGGCCCACGGAGAGATAGTTGGCAGCCCGCCAGTAGGCGTCTATTTTGGCGAGCTGTTCTTCGCCGAGCGGGTGGCGTTCCGCTCCAGACACGGTAGCTTCCGTTGCCGTCGTATTACCCATGGTGCACCTCGCAAGGGGATTCGGCATGCCAAGTGTAGCCTAGCAGCCAAATGTTAAAGGATGGGTGACTCTGATCACAGGCCGGTGTTGACAAGTCCGAAACGCGGATCGAGTTCGCGGCGGCGCGCCCAAATCGCCAAGATGACGATTTTTCCGGCGCTGCCTGTCATTGTGGGTCGGTGGAAGCCGTTGGGGTGCCTTTTGGGACAGAGGACAGCCGGCCCGGATTGGCAAAAAGGCGCTTGAGGATGAGAATACGCGACTCAAAGCCGTACCAGAGAGCGGTGGCGACGGCGGTGCAGGCAACGCAACGGAACGCAACGACGGCGAGGTTGCCGGCCATGCCAAAACGGTCCATTCTCACGTCGACCCAGCCGAGGTAGATAAAGACCATGATGTGCGTCATGTAGAGGCCGTAGCTGATGCGGCCGTAGAAGGGAAGCGGTCCGCGACGGAGGGCCACGTTGATCGGGTTGCGTGCCCCGGTGGAAGCAATGGAGGCAAGGACGATCCCGGCGAAGGCGATGGCGAGAGCGGAGTCAAGAAATGCCGTTCCGCCCGCAATGGTGGCCGTGGCCCAGAAACCGACGACAGCGCCCGCGAGGCCAAGCATCGTGAGGGTGCGGCGTGGGAAAGCGAGCGTGTGCAGGCCGAGCGCCAGCAGGCTGCCCCAGGCGATGCCGTCGAGATGGATGAGCGAGTGCGTAGGTGTGAGCCAGGCGTGATGTGTAAGACGCAGGACCGGTGAGCCGATGAGCGCGAGAGCGAGAACGGATGCGAGCACTGCCGGATGCTTGAGAACGCGCACGAGCGGCGCCCAGAGGAAGTAGTACTGTTCCTCGATGGCCAGCGACCAGGTAGGGCCGATGGCGGAGGGAAGCGTGAGATGGAAGAGGTTCTGAAGGAAGAGTCCGCAGATGATCCACCCAAATGCATGGCGGAATGCCTCGATGCCCTGGTTGAGGAACCAGTCTGAAAAAACCGCGCAGACAACGAGAACCAGCGCGTAGACCGGCCAGATACGGAGCGCGCGGCGGGCATAGAAATTGCGGAAATAGTGGGGCTCGGAGCGCGTTTCGAGCAGGATCGATGTGATCAGGAATCCGGAGAGGACGAAGAAGAGATTCACCCCCGCCCATCCCCACAGCGAAGCGTGGTCAAGGGGCGTGCCCTTGAGCCGCGGATGGCAGTGGTAGAAAACGACCGCGAGCACCGCAATGCCGCGCAGTCCCTGCAATTCGGGGATGTAGGACGGCAGCCAGGATGGGCGTTGGATGGGCAAGAACTTAAGGTAGCAGGCCCAGATGTGCGCGGTGCGCCAAACCCATTGACATTACCCTGCGGCGAGCTGTTTTGCGCGTTCGGTGGCGCGCATGACAGCCTTGATGAGCGTGACGCGCAGGCCGCCTTCTTCGAGTTCGAGGATGCCGTCAATGGTGCAGCCGGCGGGGGTTGTTACTGCATCCTTGAGTAAAGCCGGGTGGTAGCCGGTGTCGAGCACCATCTTGGCGGCCCCGAACGTCGTTTGCGCGGCGAGCTGCGTGGCGGTATCGCGCGGCAGGCCGACCTTGACGCCGGCTTCGGCCAGCGCCTCAATGATGATGTAGATGTAGGCGGGGCCCGATGCGGAGAGGCCGGTCACCGCATCCATGTGCTTTTCATCGACGGTCACGGTGCGGCCGACGGTCTCGAAGATGCGCTCGGCAAGCTCCATTTGGACCGGGGAAACATGGCGGCCGCGGCAGAGCGCAGCCGCGCCTGCGCCGAGGGCGGACGGCGTGTTGGGCATGGCGCGGATGACGGCGATATCGAGGCCGGCCGCATCTTCGATGGCGCGCGTCTTGACCGACGCGGCGAATGAGACCAGTGTCTTCTCCCTGGTGAGCGCGGGACGGATCTCCGCAATCAGATCCGGTACCTGGAAGGGCTTGACCCCCAGCAGGATCAGGTCCGACTCCTGTGCCGCAGCCAGATTGTCGGTGGTCACCTCGACGCCCCACTGCGTGCTGAGCGCGATGGCGCGCTCGGCGTGGGCGACGGTGGCGCGAATCTGCGTGGCAGCAAAGAGATTCTGCTTCAGGAAGGCCTGGAGCAGGATTCCACCCATTTTGCCCGCGCCCAGCACGGCAACTCGTAAGTGCGGCAGTTGCGCAGGTATTTCGTTGGCCTCTACAGCTATCTCCACCATGGTCTTCCCTGGGTTTGAAAAGGATTGTGTTCCAAACCCAAGGATACGCGGAATGGCGGCGTGGGGGCCAGACAGGCCGAACCGGGAACGGTGAGGCGGCACCGATTTGCGGTTAGTGGCTGAGCTGTTCCTCGTCGGAGAGGAAGTGTGCGATGGCCTCGTTGAGATGCATGTCCCGATCGGCGAGCGGCCAGGCCTGGTTCCATAGAATCACGCCGCCGGGCAGTGTGAGCGTCTTTTGGCTTGATGCGATGGCCATGAGCGCGGTCGTCGTCCAACCGCGATACTCGAGCTCATAGATGCCGGCATTCTCAAGGCCTGACGGCGGATGGCGCAGGTCCGCGATGTGAGAGCCGATGCTGACCATGGCACGGCTGAGCGCGTCGCCCTTCAGGCGATCCATGTTGAAGGCGCAGTTGAAGAGTACGCCGTCGGGCGAATCGTGATCGCCTTTGCCTTCACTCTTCGGCGAGGCCTCGTTGGCGCCGCTGAACCCGACCACCACCCCATTGGAATCGCCTTCCTTGCCATAGGCAGCGGCAGCCGCCTCGATTTGTGCACCGAAGGGATTGCCCGCTCCAAAGGCGCCGGAGACCTTGTGCGCGAGGGCGAGCGCATCTCCGCCGGCGGGCTCCTGGGGCTGCTCGTCCTTTGTGGCCGCAGCGACCTTCGAATAGTCGATGGGCTGCGCCACGACATCGGAGACCGACTGCAGCACGAGGCGCGCAGCGTAACCGTTCAGGTTGCCGAAACCGCCAAAGCCGACGATCTTGCCGTTATCGCGCTTGAGCGTCGCGTCGGCAACGCCATCGAGTCGGCCGACAAGTGTGGCGCTGACCGTGTTCTTGATGCAGCCGAGGCACATTCCATTGCCCTTGTACTGCGCGGCGAGAGCCGAATCGAACTGCTTGAAGTCCTTGCTCTTGTCGAGCGCCACCGCTGCGCGGTCGGCGGATGGGGTGGTTCCGGCGAAGTTTTTGGCCGGTTGCAGTTCAAGCACGGCCGCCGGTCCCGCCTTCCCCTTTGTGCCTTCGGGGTAGGCAAGCCATATGTTGTCAACAGGTTGGCCGCAGTCTTTGCCGCGGATCACAAATTGGTCGAATCCGGCGGAAACGACGCCTTTTATGCGGACAGTCTTGCCGTTGAAAGATTGCGGACTCTTTAGAATGTCGCAAACCGTCGCGTCGACGGCCTGCGCGTGAAGGCAAAACGAGGTGGCCAGGAACAGGGCTGCAGCAAAGAGGCGCTTCATCTTTCTCTCTCCAGTTGAATGAGGGCATGAATGCGCGGGCGCGATCTCACCGGCGCGATCCGAGGCTCTCAAGGGGAACTGAAAAGGCTATCACGAGCGATTCGAGGCGAGTGAGACGGCGATCACTCCGCCGATGCGGTTTTCTGGGCCGCAGACGGACTCGCAGACTGGCTCGCGATCCATGCGTCGATGCGGTCGCCGAGCACGTCGAGCGGCAGCGCGCCCGAGTCGAGCACTTCGTCGTGAAAGGCGCGCAGGTCGAACTTGTCGCCGAGTGCGGCCCTGGCGCGGGCCCGCAAGTCGAGTATTTTCAATTGGCCGATCTTGTAGGCGAGGGCCTGGGAAGGCCAGGCGATGTAGCGGTCTACTTCGGCATTGATGCTCGTATCGTCGATGTTCGAGTGTTCGTGAAAGAAATCGACCATTTGTTGACGGGTCCAGTGTTGGGAGTGGACGCCGGTGTCGACTACGAGGCGGATGGCGCGCCAGATGTCGTTCTCGAGGCGGCCGTAGTCGGAGTACGGGTCCTGGTATAAGCCAACGTCCTTGCCGAGCTGTTCGGCGTAGAGGCCCCATCCCTCAATGAAGGCGGTGTAGCCGCCGTACTTGCGGAAGGTCGGGATGTCGTCGAGCTCCTGGGCGATGGAGATCTGCAGGTGATGGCCGGGCAGGCCTTCGTGGTAAGCCGTTGATTCGATGGAGTAGAGGTTGCGGTCGGTGGGATTGTAGGTGTCGATAAAAAGACGGCCGGGGCGGCTGCCGTCGGGCGTGCCGGACTCGTAGTAGGCGGGCGCGGAGGTCTTCTCCATGTATTCGGGAACGGAGGTGACCTCAAAGGGCGCTTGGGGCAGGCGGCCGAAGAGCTGAGGCAGTTTGGCCTGCATCGGCGTGAGATAGCCGCGGTATGCGTCAAGGATCTGGTCGCGGGACGCGGCCTTGAGCCTGGGGTTGGCCTTGAGGCTGGCGCGGAAGCTCTTGAGGTCCTGGAAGCCGAGCTTCTGTGCGATGGCGAGCATCCCGGCTTCATCTTTCTTCACTTCGTCCAAGCCGATCTGGTGGATCTGGTCGGCGGTGAGGCCGGTGGTGGTGGTGCGGCGAATGAGGAAGGCGTAGAACTTTGCGCCGTCGGGCAGGGAGGAGATGGCGGGCTCGGCGCGGCCGGCGGGAACGTAAGTGACCTCAAGGAAACGGGCGAAGCGGCGATAGGCGGGCAGGACTTCCTTGGAGACGGCGTCGAGCATCTCCGCCTTGATGCGAGCCTGCTCGCCGGCGGAGATGCTCGACGGGAAGCTCTTGAGCGGCGAGGCGAGGGGCGAGTCCTCGGGCTTCTGCTCTGCGAGCTGTCTGACCTGATCGAGAGCTTTTTCCAGGAGGTCTTTCGGCGGGACGCGCTTGTCCTCGATGCCGATCGACATATTGGTCGTGACCTGGTCGAAGGCGTGGGGGATGGCGTGGAGGCGGGAGATCCAGTCGTCGTAGTCCTTCACGGTGGTGAAGCTGAGCTGGTGGACGAGCTGGGGGTAAACGGAGTAGATGCCACCCATCTGGTTCACGGGCATCTCCCACTCTTTGAACCCGGCGGCCTCCTGGTCAAGGATGAAGCGGCGCAGGAGAAGCTCGCGGCTTGTCTTTTCCTGGCTGGAGAGGCTGGAGGGATCGATCGCGCCGAGCTGGAGGAGGAACTCCTGCTCGCGGCCGAGCCAGTCGTTGACGGCCTTCACCGAATAATCGGAAACCTGGTCGTTGTAGCGCTTGTCGCCGACGGAGGAGGCGAACTCGGGCGAGTGCTTGAGGCGGGCTTCCCAGTAGTCGTGGAAGAGGGCAGCGAGGGCCTTGCGGCGATCTTCGATTGAGGCCGGCGCGGCGGATGCGGGAGTCTGCGCGATGAGCGCTGGGACGAAAGACAGGCAAGCGGCGGCGAAAAGGAGGAGATGTTTTTTCAAGACTGGGAGACCTCGGGTGGAGATCGGGTACTGATTGAGTGTAGTGGAAAGGTGGGGTTCCGAACGAGGCGGGGTGGGGTTCGTGCTATCCCACCCTTCGCGCGATGAAACTGCGCGAAGGATGGGGCACCCGATCATTTGAGGTAGGTGAAGTTTCCTTTCCCGTTCTTGCTCGATCCTCTTCGTCGCTCCCACCCTTCACGCACAGAACGCGTGAAGGGTGGGGCACCCGATCTCCTGTAGCGTGTCGTGAGTGTTTCCCGTTCTTGCTGGGCGCACATCTTCGTCCTCAGTGTCGGGCAGATAATTCACTTTGTTGTTGGCAGACCTCGTTCGCGACGCCAGGCGGTCCATTCGGATTCGATTTCGATGGTCCCTAACTCTCCGGTGGCGTAGTGGACGAAGCTTGATTGTGGCCAATCCTTTGGCGTTTCAACTAATCCGCGGACGACCGGGTTGCGGTGCATGTAACGAAGCTTCTCGATGGTTTTCGCGCGGGAATGCACGTTGAAATCGTAGTAGCGGTGCAGCCAGAACTGATCGTCGCTGGTGTGTTTGAGTGCACGCGACGTCATTTGCTTCAACACCTGGATGGCGGTGGCGAGCGTGGAGATGCGTGGCTCGTTGACGAGGAGGTGAACGTGCTCCGGCATGAGTACATAACCTACTACGACAAACTGGTGTTTCTTGCGGACTGACTCCAAGATGCGCTCGAAGGTAGCGTAAGCGCCGGGGCGGGCGAGGAGTGGTTTGCGCTGATAACAGCTGAACGTGAGGAAATGGAATTGCCCACTCTTCTGGTAACGGATGAGATCCCTGGGCATGGTAGGGGAATTGTAACTTGGTTCCGGCAGATTTGTGGTGATCTTCATCCCGTTTGTGGGATTTGTTCCTGTCTCTCCGGACATCGCCGGTTGTGCTTTCCCACCCTTCGCGCGATGAGACTGCGCGAAGGATGGGGCACCCACGGCTTTTGTGAGGAACGAGCGACGGACTTGGGCGGTTGTGCTTTCCCACCCTTCGCGCGATGAGACTTCGCGAAGGATGGGGCACCCGATCGTTTGTGGTAGGTGAAGTTTCCTTTCCCGTTCTTGCTCGATCCTCTTCATCACTCCCACCCTTCGCGCGATGAGACCGCGCGAAGGATGGGTCACCCGATCATTTGTGGTAGGTGAAGTTTCCTTTCCCGTTCTTGCTCGACCCTCTTCATCACTCCCACCCTTCACGCACAGAACGCGTGAAGGATGGGGCACCCACGGCTTTTTGGGTGAGCTCACTTCCCGTCTTCAGAGAGTGAGTGAACATGTTTGCATGGACGGATTTCGGGGATTTTGATGGGGTAGATGTGGACAGAATTGGCCGAAAAGCTGGCGGGAGGGGAGTTTGTCGGGGTGGAAGTGGAGTTTGGGGCGGGATTTGTCCATGCGGATGTGGACGAAAACATGTTGCGGCACGACCGGAGGTGCGGGGTATGAAGAAAAGTTGGGCGAGTTTTGCAGATTAATTCGCGGAAATCGGTACGATAGAAGTAGGGATTAGGGATTAGGGATTAGGGATCAGGGATCAGGGATCAGGGATCGAGTTCGAGCGTCTGCAGCAAATCCAATTGACAAGTGAATAGGGAGTAAGGGACTCAGGACCGGCTGTCAGCTGTCAGCTTTCAGCTCCGGGGCCAGGGGATTCGTGTTGCCTGAAAGGAGAGGAACGACATGACAGAGAAAGACAGGAAGGTAGCCAGGATGAAGCTGGATGCGGAGTTGCGGCCGTTCCGGAAGGCGTCGCGGGTGAAGTCGCCGACGAATGAGTTGCTGCGGGCGGTGCGGCAGGTGCTGAGGGTTCCAATGGAGGAGATTGCGGAGCGGCTGGGGGTGTGCCGGTCGGCGGTGTTTGAGATGGAGAGGCGGGAGCGGCGGAAGACGATTACGCTCAAGTCGCTGGGGCGGGTGGCGGAGGCGCTGGGGTGCAAGGTGGTGTACGGGGTGGTTCCGGCGCATGGCAAGACGCTGGAGCGGCTGGCGGAAGAGAGGATGTGGCGGGAAGTGATGAGGGAACAGGGAACAGGGGTCAGGGGACAGGGATCAGAGAACAGAGAACAGGGGTCAGGGATCAGGGATCAGAGATCAGGGAACAGGGAACGGGGTGAGCTTTCAGCTATCAGCTATCAGCTTTCAGTACCAAGTACCAAGTACCAAGCGCCAAGGGTCCAGGGTTGAAAGCTGAGAGCTGAGGACTGAGAGCGAGTCAGCGGGGGGTCGAGAAAGGGAAGATTATGGCGGACACGAGGGAAGTGGTGAATGAGGGAACAGGGAACCTGGGGACCAGGGAACCAGGGAAGGAGGGAACAGGGGCCAGGGGAGCTGAGTTAGAGCCGGCGAGGCGGCGGGGTGGGAAGTCTGCGAGGGATGACGGTGGAAGAGTTGCGGGCGGGAGGTTGCCGACGAATAGGCCGAGGGTGAAGAAGAGTTCGGCGAAGAAGAAGGGGCGGGGACGGAAGGCGGGGGACGTTGAGGCGGGGCCGGGCATGGATGGCGGGGAGCGGTTGCGCAAGGCGGCGAGCCGGGTGGTGGCGAGGAACTGCGAGAAGATCGCGAAGGCTCTGCTGGAGCGGACGATTGAAGGACACGCGCCGAGCGTGCGGCTGCTGCTGAGCCTGGTGGAGCGGCACACGGAGCAGGCGGAGCCGGAGAGAGAGCAGGAGGAGGGGAGAAGCGCGGCGATCGACCTGGCGATGACACCGGAGGAAAAGAAGGAGTGGGGCGAGGGGACGGTGAGATAGCAGCGATCAGCTATCAGCTTTCGGCTATCAGCTATCAGCTTTCAGCGGGTGAAGAGGCTTTCGTTGCCGGGGATGCGGTAGTGGGTGGATCGGCTGATGCGGAGGGCGCGGGCGGCGCGGAGTTTGTTGCCGTGGCTGAGGTCGGGGACTTAGCGGACGTGGTGGCGGATGGTGGCGTCGAGGGAGAGGTCGAATCGGCTGGGTCAAGGATTGGTGGACGCGGTAGGAATCGAACCTACAACCTGTCGGTTAAGAGCCGAATGCTCTGCCAGTTGAGCTACGCGTCCATGGGGTTGGTTTCGCCGCATGGAGAACTCATTCACACGGCACAGGAGAGGCGTGGACTGCCTCGACCCTTGAAGAATATACCATAGTCCGTCGCGCGTCTCCAACGCGCCGCGCGATGAATTGCAGTGCGATGCCAGGCCTTTAGAACGTGAAGGCCAGACCGCCGCGAATGCCGCGCTGATTCTGCTCAAAGATCAGCAGCGAGCCATCGCTGGTCAGCAGCGGCCGGTATCCCTCGGCCAGCAGATTGCGCACATCGAGCAGCGCCTCTACATGGCTTTCGCCCTCGGCGCGCATGCGGAACGGCTGACGGATATGCAGGTTGAGATACGGTTCGGCGGCGTCGGCCGCGAATGGCGCCACTCTCGTCACCGTGTCTGCCGGCTGCCAGCGATAGCTCGCACGCCAGTGCGTGTTCGTGCCTTCGAGCGTGCCCGAAAGCGCCAGCGAATAGGTCTGGGCGCGCCGCGGATGAGCGCCGTTGACCGCCTGCAGCACCTGCACCGGCCGCGCCGGAGCCGTCATGACCAGCGCGTCGCCATTGGCATAGCTCAGCCGGATCGAGTTGCCGTTCGGCAAACGCCGTTCCAGCAGGGCCAGCATTCCAGCCGTCGAGAAATCCGGGCCGGCCGCGTGCATCAGGCCGCTGGCGTTGTCGCACAGTCCCGCCATCAACGGCGCACTGCCGTGATACGCCGTCTCGATCACCGGATTCTGGATATGGTCTGTATACACAAGCACGGCCATGCCGGAGCTGTTCGTGTAGCGCTCCCAGCCAAGCTCCTGGTGCAAACCGTGTTCAAGCACCAGGCCGCCGTTACGCTCCGCCGCCGCCGGCAGCCACGCCGGAGCCTCTGTCTCATCGTTCGCCCGGCCCGGCATCATCGTGGTCATGCGGTAGCGGATCGCCGAGCTGCCGCCGCGCCAGCCGATGGTGGCAAATGGCAGCGCCGCAACCACGGTGTTGGGCGTGTGGCTCGCCGCGCGCGCGAACACCTGCGCCGCACCTGCCTCCACCTCGAATTCGTCTCCCAGGCTCATCGTCTCCGAGGTGCGCATCGCGGCTTCGTCCAGACCCTCCGCCGTGCCGGCATCCACCTCGGGATGAATCGCAACCGCCGCTACCGACTGCACCGAGCCGGCAAAGCCCAGATCCTGCCGGAACCCCAGCATCGACTCAATGGCCCCATCGCTGTGCGGTGCAAAATCCACGCGAGCCAGCAGCTCCCGGCTGTTCGACGGAGTGTTCTCAACCGTGGCCGAGAATCGCTCGCCATTCTCTCCGAAGGTGCCTTCCTGCCCGGTCGCCATGAGCCGCGCCTTCAGCTTCGGCGCCGATCCGTGACCTTCCGTCACCACCACCAGCGGCCCGTCCTCCAGCCAGCGAAGCAGCGGACGGTTGGCGGCCGAACGCAGCGTCCACGCCCAGTCATCCTCGCGGGCGTTGGCGGCGCGCGGCTCCGCAGGCATCCACTGCATCACCTCAAACAAGGTGTTCAGCGTCAGATTGACGACCGTGTTGGCGCGGACCCGCAGGTTCTCGCGCAGCGACGGCAAAAACGACGTGCCCATCGCCTTCACGGCGTACTTGCCGGGCATCACTCCGGCAATCGAGAAATGGCCTTTGCTGTCGGTGTAGACGCTCGCCACTACGCTTAGATCCGGCCGCAGCAGCTGCACGACCGCGCCGATCTGCGGCGTGCCGCCCGAATCGCGCACCTGCCCCGAGACTGTTCCCAGATTCGCTCCGTGGACGGGAGCGCTCCCCAGGGAAAGCAGTATGGCAAACAGAGCGAGATGGACCCTGCGCATCACTCTTCCTTCAGCGTGTCTCCCATCCAGACCACACGGCTCGCCCGTTTCGTTGAATCCGTCTCTTTCCGGATTCTCCACGGTGCAACGCGGCGTCGGCCAAACCTCTGAGACACGCGCGTGTGACCTGGCGGCGTCCCTGGCGTACTCCAAAAACATGCCCGCGCGGCTCTTCGAATCTCGAGTCCGGTCTGCCTTGCGCGAGGACGACTACTATTCCACGACAAAAGGGGCCGATTGCGCAATCTCTTGTTTTGAGATTGTGTCGTTCACCTTGATTGTCACCTTGTATCTACCCGGCTGCAACCCCGCAATCGGCAGCGTCCTCTCCACCGTCAACTGGTCGCTGTGAGCCCCCAAATCCTTTGACTCCAGCTGCTTCTCCAGAATAACCGTATTGTTGGACGTATCCACAATCTGATACGTCACCGTTGCGCTGTTGCTCTTCGTGTTCTCATCGATCCCCAGGTTGTAGACCTGCATCCAGAAGTTGAGCGGCTGGCTTCTCTTATAGCTGATCGGCGTCGCTGGGTTGGCACTCACCTTCGGCCGCACGTAGGTATTCGCGATCACAAAATTCCCGTTGCCGATATCGCGCGACGATACTTCGTTCATCTGGTCGGCCAGGATCAGCGACGAAGTCGCCAGCTTCTCGTCGTGGTACGTGGGCACCTCAAGCCCGCGACCATAGAGACCGATGTGATCCGGGTTGTTCACGTCCTTGATGGCGATATCCAGCCGGTACAACCCGGGCGCCACCGGCAGCGCCTTCCAGTAGACGCGCTTGCCGTCCAGCATCTTCTCCAGCAGTTCGGCCGGCTGCTCCACTTCGACCGAATCCTCGAAGGTCTGCACCGTCTTGTGGGTCAGCGTCGTCACCTTGCCCAGAATGTTGACGTAGCCCTTGGAAACGCCGTCCTTGGTCACAAACGTGATATCGCGGTTCCGGATCTGCACGGTGATGGGCACCAGCACCATGTTCTCGGTCACCTTCACAAAATCCGTCCGCACGTCGAACGGGAAAACCGGCCCGTTCAGGATCTTGTGCGTCGAAGACTCAAGAACGTTTTCCAGATCCTTGAACTTCACCGGCGGCGGTGCAAACAGCTTGGCAGCCAGCTCGATCCGGTCGAACTCCTTCGACGCCTGGCCTGAAGACAGCGGCCCGTTGCCGAGGTTCTCGAACCCGCCCTTGAAGCGGTCGGCCTTCTTGGCCTGGCCCATCTCTTCCCACTGCGTCAGGCCCATGCCCGGCACCTTGGCCAGTGCGTCTTTCTCGCCGCGGTCGATCGTGAAGTGGTAGTCCCCGCACTGGCAGGAGTCCACAAACTCGATGTCGATGTTCTCGCCGATGCCCTCGAGATAGCGGTAGTGCCAGGTTTCGAACGGGAAGGTCGACGTCTCGCCGCCGCCCTCGTCCATCGGCCGCTGGTAGCTGCCGCCCGAGGGGTGGGCCTCGATCGAATCCGGCTTTCCGAATGCGATATAAATATGACCGCGGTCCGTCTTCCACCCCGGCTTGCCCGCGGCAAACCGGTCGTTGGCGTAGGCGATGCGCCGGTAGTGCTCTTCGCGGAACTCATTATCCGGCGAATCGGGGTTCGGGTTCCGCCGCAGCCAGAATTGCTCGATGAACGCGTCCCGCTCCTCGTCGTTGCTCAGGGTCCTGAAGGACTTCCGCTCTTCGTCGCTGATGATGTACGGCACTTCCTCATCCAGCCACTTCCTGTAGGCGCCCTTCAACTCCTGACGCACCGCCTTCTGCGCTGCAAACCTCTCCTTGTCCGAGCGCTGCCGCTTGAGCGGATCGACTTCCTGGTCCGGGCTTGAAGACTGGGTCGCGGCCGGCTGCGCGGCGTCCTGCGCCGGAGGGTTCGTGTTTTGCTGTGAGGTGAGCCGCGTGACCGGCAAAAAAACCAGTCCGCAGCCGACGGCGAGGGAGAGAACGGTCCAGCGGGTGTGCGTCATTGCCTCAAAAACTCCTGCAATCCTACTATTCTAAGGGTGCCCCACGCGCGGGGCAAGATTTCCATGCGGAGTTTCCTTCCCATTGGACGTCCCGACCGCCCGAACGTAACCGCACGGCAGCGCCCCGTAGTCCCCCCCGGATCCGATAAGCCCGCGGGCGTGCAGGTTTTTTTCATCCCTTTTGAGTCCACTCCAACCCCTCCTCCGTCCAATATTCAGCGCATTCCTTCTACGGTCATCCCACGCCGCAGATTTTCGGTTCGGAGCGCATTCCTGGCGGCCCCCACTGTCGCCAGCGTGCGGTTTCTCCGTCCCGCGTTAACACGGCATGAGCCGCAACGTCATCCGTATAGGCACTCTGCCCGCAACCGGTCGGGAACCGATCACGGGAATATTGCGTAAACTGGATTGAGACAACCCTGGAGCACTCGCCGCAAATGAAAAAGATCATCATCATCGCGCTCGTTGTCCTGGTTGCCGGTGGACTCGTTACCTTCATGGCTGTCCATGCTGCCTCGGGATACACCAAGGTCCTCACCGCCAAGGTGGTCAAGCAGGATCTGGCCACCGTCATCAGCGGAACCGGCCAGATCAAGCCCAAGACCTATGTCAACGTGGGAGCCACTTCCTTCGGCCGCATCACCCACCTGATGGTCAAGGAAGGCGACCACGTGGTCAAAGGCCAGATCATTGCCACCGTGGAGAATGTGCAGCCCGAAGCCAACGTCCAGGCGCAGCAGGCCACCATTGCCGCGGCCAAGACCGACATCGCCTCCTACGTCGCCGCCGAAAAGACGGCCGAGGCCAGCCTCGAACACGCCAAGGCCGACCTCGAGCAGAAAAAGCTCGACTGGGACCGCGCCCAGGGCCTCTACCAGGCCGGCATCATGGCCAAGCAGGACTACGACGCGAAAAAGGCCGCCTATGACACGGACGTCGCCTCGGTGAACCAGGCCGTCGCCACCCTCAACCAGGCCAAGGCGCAGACCGATTCCCAGCGCGGCCACCTGCAGACCCAGATCGCCCAGCTCCGTTTCAATGAAGACGCGCTGAGCAAGACCGTTTCCGTCGCCCCATTTGACGGCATCGTCACCAACCTGCCCGTCCGCGAAGGCGAAACCGTCGTCGTTGGCATCCAGAACGCCGAAGGCTCCACGCTGATGACCCTCGCCGACATGAGCGTCATCACCGCCGAGGTCAAGGTCGACGAGACCGACATCGTCAACGTGAAGATCGGCCAGCCAGCCGACGTCACCATCGATGCCCTCCCCAACAAGGTCTTCAAGGGCCACGTCACTTTGGTCGGCGACCAGGCGCTGCTGCGCTCGACCGGCGTGGCCACCTCGCAGTCCACCACCGGCACGGAAGAAGCCAAGGACTTCAAAGTCGTCGTCACACTCGACAGACCCGACGAGTTGCTGCGCCCAGGCCTGTCCTGCACCGCCAAGATCACCACCGCCCAGAAGAGCAATGTGCTCTCGCTGCCCATCCAGTCCCTCACCATCCACAATCCGGAGATGGATGCATCCAAGACTTCGGGAGGCGTGCAGGCCGCCACAGTGGCCGAACCCACGGCCAACAAAAAGCCCGACGAGCAGGGCGTCTACGTGATTCAGAAGGACGAACGCGGAAAGCTCCGCGCCAAATTCGTACCCGTCACCACCGGCATTACCGGCTCCACCAACATCGAGGTCCTCAGCGGCGTAAGCGACGGCCAGGAGATCGTCATCGGACCCTACAAGACTCTTCGCGGGCTGAAGAACAATGCCCTGGTCAAGCGGGACACGGCCAAACCGGCCACTCCGGCGCCGAACTCCGGCTCGTGAGGCCGGCAAACCGGATCGAAGGCATGAAGTGCCAGGGCACGGCTTCCTTCGTGCCGGACACGGGCGGCAAACGGCACTTCGGGGTTCGATCTCCAGGACGCCGGATGAAAGGCAGAACGCTTCAGGGCACGAGTTCAGCCGTGCCGAAAACCGGGCCCCGGATCATTCGGGGCTATAGCCCCTGAGGGAAGTCCTTCAAGGCGCAAACACGAGGTTCGGATGGCTCTGGACAGCATCAGCAGCGAAGAGATGGCCCAGGAAACGACTCGCCCCACCGGCAACGTGATCGTGGTCGAAGACCTCTGGCGCACCTACGACATGGGCCTGGAGCAGCAGGTACAGGCCCTCCGCGGCGTCTCGCTCTCCATCCGCCACAACGAGTATGTGGCCATCATGGGCCCCTCCGGCTCCGGCAAGTCCACCCTGATGAACCTGATCGGCTGCCTCGACACCCCTTCCAAGGGCAAATACTGGCTGAACGGCCAGCTTGTCAGCGAGCTCGACGACGACCAGCTCGCCCGCATCCGCAACAAGGAGATCGGCTTCGTCTTCCAGACTTTCAACCTGCTCGCTCGCGCCACCTCGCTGCACAATGTCGAGCTGCCCCTCATCTACAATGGCACGCCCTCCGCCGAACGCCTGGAACGCGCCCGGCAAGCTCTTTCGAATGTGGGGCTCGATGGCCGAATGAACCACAAGCCGAATGAGCTATCCGGTGGCCAGCGCCAGCGCGTCGCCATCGCACGCGCCCTGGTCAACCGGCCCTCCATCATCCTTGCCGACGAGCCCACGGGCAACCTCGACTCCAAGACCGGCAATGAAATCATGGCTCTGTTCGACACCCTGCACTCGAAAGGAAACACCATCGTGCTGGTGACGCACGAGCCGGATATCGCCGAGTTTGCACACCGAATTGTGCATATTCGCGACGGCGAGATCGCCTCCGACGAGCCCTCCAAGCGCGTCAAGACCGGCAAAGTCGGCGGCAGCAAAACAAGCCATTTGTCCTGATCCCGGACAGTCCCATCGATCTTGACCGGTTCCACCGGCTGGCGGGTGCGTTGTGCTTGCCGTGCATTGCGCGGCAAGAGCGGGTCTCAACTCCGCCAACTTGCTGACTCCTCAGGGCTCGCGGACTCCCCTTGCGCCTCAGAGCCACACATGTCCGATTCCAGTTCATGGTTTTCCCGCACCCGCCGATGAACCCCATGTCGGCGCGGAACCTCGGTCCCGCGCTCGCCGGAGGTGCGGACGGTGAGATCCATGCACGGCGCCACTCAATTTCAGCCACACGCCACCCCGTATCAGCCGCAGTCCTCGCCCCCTCCGGCCCCCGGCCCCACCCTGGTCGAAACCACCCTGCCACCGATGGTCCAGATCGTCGGCGTCAGCGCGGCCTGGCGTAAGCTCCTCGTCCAGGCCGAGATGGCCGCCCCCCATGTTCAGGTGGCCACCATCGAAGGCGAGCACGGCACCGGCAAGTACACCCTGGCCCGCTTCCTCTTCAGCCGCTCCCCGCTCGCCGGCGCCTTCTTCCAGCGCCGCGATGCCCGCGAGTGGCTCGCCACCGACGCCGACCCCGCCACCATGGCTGGACTCACCTACCTCGACCGCGTCGACCTCCTCGCCCCTCCCGGGCAGGGCCTCCTTCTCGGCGTCCTCAAGGCCCTGCAGG
>Ga0335069_10000487_pt1 | contig 66826 bp, 51 predicted proteins | sample Lox_Sample_11_FD_206714 | JGI IMG/M metagenome (GOLD analysis project Ga0335069, IMG submission 206714) | Soil microbial communities from Loxahatchee National Wildlife Refuge, Florida, United States - Lox_Sample_1.1 | ecosystem: Environmental > Terrestrial > Soil > Wetlands | place: USA...
TTGCCGACACGCGTGCGCCGCTGCTGCCGATGAATTCCACGACGCAGGACCGCGCGCACGTCATCGCCTGGCGGCATTCCCTCGGCGCGATGGTGGCGAAGATCGACCAGATCCGCATTCTGCTGAACGCCGGCATCGCGGAAGAATACCGCCTGCTCGGGGCGCGCGCCGCGCAGACGCGGGCCCTCGAACGCTCGACGCTGATCACGGCCATCGCGGGCAGCACTTTCGTGCTGGCGACGCTCATCGCCGTCGTGCTGCTTCTCTGGCGAAGCAACAGCGAGCTGGCGCGATCGGAAGCCGGGCGTGCGCGACAGGCCACGATCCTGCAGGCGACGCTCGACAGCATCCGCGACGGCATCGCCGTGTTCGAGTCCGACATGACGCTCGCCGGCTTCAATCCCAATTTCTTCCGGCTGGCGGGACTGCCGGCTTCGCTCGCCGAGCAGGGCACGCCGTTCGAACGCTTCAGCGCCTATGAGGGCGAGCGCACCGCCAGGCTCTTCCCGCCGGAACTGTTTGCGAAAGGCGGGCGCGGGGTCCGGCAGGTCGTGGCCGGAGACCGAACGCTGGAGATCTATTCGACGCAGGTTCCGAAGGACGGCTTTCTGATCGCCGTTGCGGACGTGACTGCGCGCGTGCGTTCGGAGGAAGAGCTTCGCCAGTCGCAAAAGATGGAGGCCATCGGCCATCTGACGGGCGGCATAGCGCACGATTTCAACAATCTCCTGCAGGTCATCAGCGCCAATCTCGATCTCGCGGAAAGCGATGCGGCGTCCAACCCGCGCCTGTCGAACCGGCTTCGCAACGCGGCGGCCGCGGTCGAGCGGGGTTCGCGGCTGACCGCACAGCTCCTCGCCTTCGCACGGCGTCAGGCGCTCGAGCCGCGCGCCATCAATCCCGGCCGTCTTGTGCAGGAGATGACGGAAATGCTGCGCCGCGCGCTGGGCGAACTCATCGAAATCGAGGCCGTCGTCGGCGGCGGAATCTGGAATACCTTCGCCGATCCGAACCAGGTCCAGAACGCGATCCTCAATCTTGCGATCAACGCGCGCGACGCGATGCCGAACGGGGGCAAGCTCACCATCGAAGTTTCGAATGCCTTTCTCGACGACGAATATGTGGTGCAGCATGTGGAGGTCGCCGCCGGGCAATATGTGATGATCGCGGTGACCGACACGGGTGTCGGCATGGCGCCCGAGGTGATGGCGCGCGCCTTCGAGCCGTTCTTCACCACGAAGGGCGAAGGACAGGGCACGGGACTGGGGCTCAGCCAGGTCTACGGCTTCGTCAAACAGTCGGGCGGGCATGTGTCGATGTACAGCGAGGTCGGCGAGGGCACGACCGTGAAGCTCTATCTGCCGCGCACCCGCAAGGTGCAGGAAACGAGCGCGGCACGCGTCGAGACGGCGCTCGAGGGCGGCCACGAAAACATCCTCGTGGTCGAGGACGACGAGGACGTGAGAAGCGCCGTGCACGACATGCTGATGGAACTCGGCTATCGCGTTTTCGAGGCGGACAGCGCGCAAGCTGCGATCGACGTGTTGCGCGGCGGCGCGCCGATCGATCTTCTCTTCAGCGATGTCGTGATGCCGGGCGAAGTGCACACGCGCGAGATGGCGCGCATCGCCCGCGAGATCCGCCCCGACATCAAAATCCTTTTCACGTCCGGCTATACGCAGAACGCCATCGTGCACAACGGCCGGCTCGACGACGATGTGTTTCTGCTGAGCAAGCCCTACCGGAAGCACGATCTGGCGCGGAAATTCAGAAGCCTCCTGGGCGAGAGCCAAGGCGGCACGACGGCGCCGCCTTCGCAATCGAACGGCGTTTCCGTCCGCAGGAAGGCGCTGGTCGTCGACGACGAGGTCCTCATCCGCATGGCGACGACCGAAATGGCCGAAGAGATCGGACTTCGGACCGCGGAAGCTGGCGACGGCCGCGAGGCGCTCGCCAAGCTCGCCGCGGATCCCGAGATCGATGTGCTCCTGACCGATTTGGGCCTGCCCGGCATGCCCGGCGCCGAGCTGATCCGGCAGGCCCGCGCGCAGCGCCCGTCGCTCGCCGTCATCGTCATGAGCGGCTATGGCCGCGACGCCACCGCGGATGCAGGGCTTCCCAAAGACACGGTCTTTCTGTCCAAGCCGTTCGACGTCGAGAATCTGCGGCGCGCCGTGTTTCCGGCCTGACCTCTTCAGCGTCTGCGCGCCAGCGACAGATGCATGCCCGCATCGACCGACATCAGATCGCCGGTGATGTGCCGCGACATCGGCAGGCAGAAGAACACGATCGCGTCGGCGATGTCCTCCGGCGCGCCGGCGCGCTTCAACGGCGTCGCCTCGGCCTGGTCCTGGCTGATCTGGTCGGTGCGCTCCTGGCCGAAGCGATCGCTGAACCAGCGCGTCGCGACATAGCCGGGGCACACCGCGTTGACGCGGATCTCGGGCGCCAGCGCCTTGGCGAGCGAGAGCGTCATCGTGTTGAGCGCGCCTTTCGACGCCGCATAGGCGACGGACGAGCCGACGCCCGAAATGCCGGCGACCGAGGACACGTTGACGACCGCACCGTGGCCGCTCTTCTTCATCGCCGGCGCCGCGGCGCGGATCATCTGGAACGGACCGATCACATTGACGGCGTAAATGCCCGCGAAATCCTGCGCGGTCAGCGCCTCCAGGTTCTCGTGCGCCGCGAATTTCGTGGTGCCGGCATTGTTGACGAGGATGTCGATCCGTCCCCACATTTTCAGGGCCTCTTCGGCGATGCGCCGGCAGTCGGCATCGGAGGCCACGTCGCCCTGGACGACCAGCGCCTTGCCCCCGTTCTGAAGGATGGTATCGGCGGTTTTCGCGGCCTCGGCGCTGCTTTTCGAGTAGTTCACCACCACCTGCGCGCCATGGCGGGCGAGCGCGATGGCGGTGGCCGAGCCTATGCCCGTGGCCGCGCCCGTGACGATTGCCACCTTGCCCGTCAGTTCACCCCGTTCCATCTCGTGTCTCCTGATCGTAATGTCGAATCGATAGAGTACGCCGGTCTCGCGCCCGCGCCGAGGGGTTGAGGCGCTCCTCGCGCCCGAAGCGCGGCTCTCTTATCGTATGGCGTCGTTTGGACGTGCAACCATTGGATGTGCGAGCGTGACGACTGCGAACATCGCCGCTTTCCCCGCAAGGCCCGCGAGCGCGGCCGAGGGGGCCATGCGCATCATCCTGATCCGCCACGGCCGCCCCGCGATCCCGACCAATCCGCGCACCTCGCACCGCGAATTCCGCACCTATATCGACGCCTATGAGGATGCGGGCCTCGATCCCGAAAGCATCCCGCCCGAGGAGCTGCAGGATCTCCTCGCCGAGCTCGACGCGGTCTTCACGAGCGAGAGGAAGCGCTCCGTCGATTCGGCGCGCGCGCTGGCCCCGCATGCCGAGCTGATCGCCGATCCGTTGTTCGCGGAAGCCCCGCTCGCCTCGCCGCCGATTCCGCTGCTGAAGATGAAGGTGCCCAAATGGGCGGTGGTGGCGCGCATCCTCTGGCATGCGGGCTATCATCCCGAGATCGAGAATTACCGCCGGGCCAAGCACCGCGCCGTGCGGGCCGCCGACATCCTGATGTCCCGCGCCAGGAAGGACGGCGCCGCCGCGCTGGTGGCGCATGGATACTTCAACTACATCATCGGCCGCGAATTGCGCCGCCGGGGCTTTCGCAAGTCCGGCTCGCATAGGGCGCAGTTCTGGAATTCGGTCGTCTACGTGCGCTGACCTCTCCCCTGCTATCAGGGGAAAAAGCAGGGGCGGCGAAAATCTCCCGCGCGTGAAGAACGCGACAAACCCGCATGGCGTCGATACAAGACGCATAATCGCCCCGAGAGCCAGGACGAAAAGCAGGGGCGGGCAGGGTGAAATCCGTCCGTATACGGATGGTGCGGCGGCGCGATTTTCAGCGCCAAGGTCGCCAAGGTTTCGCGAAGGGCGCCAAGGGACCGCGCGCGGCACGCGCGCAATCATTCTTCCGTCACCAAAGGAACAGGCTGCGCGCCAAGGCGCGCGAAGCTGCCGTTGCGTCCTTGGCGTATCCCTGGCGACCTTGGCGCTGAAATCGGCTGACGCCCGCACCGCCCTCTCCGCACCAATCGCCACGTCCGTCGTCCCGGCCAGGGCCTTCATGCCGGCAGCCGCAGCAGGAGCGCCTCGACCACGTCCCGGAACAGATCGACGAGAAGCGCCACCGCATGCGCATCGCCCGCCGCCGCGGCTGCGGCGAAGGTCTTCGTCATCGCGGTGATCCTGGTCATGCGGCGCCGTTTGCCGCCCACGTAGAACATCACGGGCTCCGCCAGCGCCTCGGCGAGGAGGGGCGCGAGCCCCAGCCGGCTCAGCCGCGTCGCCGCCGTCGGCCGCCCCAGCAGATTGCCGGACTGCCCCGGCTTGAACTGGTAGGCCTCGGGCGGACGGGCATAGCCGATCCTGTAGGGCCCGCGGCCGTGGAGAGAGACCGTGGCGCCGGTCCTGGTGGGTTTCTGCTGGGATTTCAGGGGTTTGCTGGTCATTGGGCTTTCTCGCGTCTTTACCGATTTGGTAATTATATCTATACCGGTTCTCAAAAATCAAGAGGATGTTCTTCATATGTTCTTATTGCCGTCCCCCTTTTTTGTGCGCCGACTTCTCCAGTCGCGTGGCCGGCGCGCGGAGAAAATCCGGACTGCCGCCGACGCTGTTTGCGCGGTGTCGAAGCGATGCCCCGGGAGCCCGGGCGCCCCGCCCGCATCGGTCTCGACGTCTGCACAGACGGGGACGGATCTGTCACCGAATTCCTGTCGCAGGGCCGCGTCGGAAGATGCGGGCGAGGCGCCCGCGCTCCCAGGGGATCGCTTGGCGAGCGAGGATTGTTCGTAGGCGCAGTGCGCATTGCGAGAGGCGGGCGAGGCGCCCGCGCTCCTTGCGCCTTGCTTTGGCGCTGGAGCTATGTCGTCGACGTCGTGCGGATTTCGAAATCTGAAAGCGCTGAAAACGTCGCGTCGCTGCCGAAGCGATGCCCTGGGAGCGCGGGCGCCCCGCCCGCTCTTGTTCTTCTTTCAAGCGGACAAATCGCTCACGGGCGCCCTGCATCGCGCAAGAAGGCCGGCGGGGACGCTCCGTGTACGGAGCATTCCCCGCGCGCAACGCATCTTATTCGTGCGTCGTCTGGCCTGACACCGTGCCGCCGATGCCGGGGGTGGCGAGGTGAGGTTGATCGACTTCGATCAGCTCGTGCAGCGGCTCGGGCTCTTTTTTCGTGATCTTGGACTTGGAGTCTGGCGATGGGGCCGGCCGATCGTTTCGGAGGTCGTGCACTTTCGGGTCTTCGGCTTTTGTCACAGCATCGTCTCCTTGGTGGTGTGGCGGCCCTTTTTGTCGTGTCGGCGTTCAGCCGCGATGGGTTTCGCCGATGGCGGCGCGCGTGGTGCAGCGCCTCATAAAGCATAGCGGCTGCAGCATTTCCGGGTGAGAGCGAAACGTGCTGAACGCGCACGCCGGTTCCGCCAGCGCGCGGATGGCGGATCATGTTTAACGATTGCGGATGTGATTGCGGCGGCGCGCGCGTTTCGCCCGAGGGGCGAGATGCGCATCGCGCGCGGGAGGTCGTCGTTTCGATAGCGAGGCCGGCATGATGCCCGTGATCCCGGAAAGAAACTCCGTCGGGTCAGTGCAGTTGTCTGCACCGATGCGGGCGAGGGCGCCCGCGCTCCCAGGGCATCGCTTCGGCGGCGGCGCGAAGCTTTCAGCGCTTTTCAGATTTCGAAATCCGCACGACGTCGACGAAATAGCTCCAGCGCCAAAGCAATGCCCTGGGAGCGCGGGCGCCCCGCCCGCATCTTGACGCCGCTCACAGCATCGCTGGGATGACTCTGTCCGGCGGTTTATGTCCGTCGGCGAAGGTCTTGATGTTGATGATGACCTTCTCGCCCATGTCGATGCGGCCTTCGATCGTGGCCGAGCCCATATGCGGGAGCAGCACCACGTTCTTCAGCTTCAGCAGCTTGGGGTTCACCGACGGCTCGTGCTCGAAGACGTCGAGGCCGGCGCCGGCGAGCTGGCCGGCTTCCAGCATGCGCGCCAGCGCGTTCTCGTCGATGACTTCGCCGCGCGCGGTGTTGACGATATAGGCCGTCGGCTTCATCAGCTTCAGCCGCCGCGCCGACAGGAGGTGATACGTGCCCGGCGTGTGCGGACAATTGATCGAGACGATGTCCATCCGCGCCAGCATCTGGTCGAGGCTGTCCCAATAGGTCGCCTCCAGCTCCTGCTCGATGCCGCCGTGCACAGGCTTCCTGTTGTGATAGTGGATCTGCAGGCCGAACGCCTTGGCGCGCCGCGCCACCGCCTGGCCGATGCGGCCCATGCCGACGATGCCGAGGCGCTTGCCCCAGATCCGCTGCCCCAGCATCCACATCGGCGACCAGCCGTGGAAATGCTCGGCGCGCAGCTCGTCATTGCCCTCGACGACGCGGCGCGGCACCGCCAGGATCAGCGCCATGGTCATGTCGGCGGTGTCTTCGGTGAGGACGCCCGGCGTGTTGGTGACGGTGATGCCTTTGTCGAGCGCCGTCGCCACGTCGATATTGTCGACGCCGGTGCCGAAATTGGCGATCAGCTTGAGGCGCGGGCCGGCGCGGACGATGACCTTGGAATCGATGCGGTCCGTGATGGTGGGGACGAGCACGTCCGCCTTCTGCACGGCCTCGATCAGCTCGGCCTGGTCCATCGGATGATCGTCCACGTTGAGGCGCGCGTCGAACAGCTCCCGCATGCGGGTTTCGATGGCGTCGGGGAGCTTGCGCGTGACGATCACGAGAGGCTTGGAGGCGGCCATGGGTCGGTTCTGTCTGGTTACAAAATATTGCGGAGTGAAAAGCCCTTAAGACGGGTTTAGCAGATGCGACCCCCGGGGCAAATATGGATAAGGTGAAGACGCGGGCGACGGACGCTCGTGCGCTCCCACCTCCCCCTTGCGGGGAGGTCGAAATCGCGGAACGCGATTTCGGGTGGGGGCCCCCCACCCGATCCGCCTACGCCAAGGCTTCGGCGGACGAGGTGACGTTCCTGACCCGCCGAAGCTTCAGCGAAGGCGGGCGTGCTCGCTGCGCTGCGCGCGTCGACCTCCCCGCGAGGGGGAGGTGAGATGGAGTTTTCGTGCGAACCGCTTTTGTATTTCTGCTCGGCGCCATCCTGCTCGCCGTGCCGGCCCGCGCCGCCGAACCCTCGAAAGCCGTGCCTCGCTTCGCGAGCCTGGCGCGTGACAAAGTCTACATGCGCGAGGGGCCCACCTATCGCCATCCGATCCTTTGGGTCTACCGTCGCAAGGGCCTGCCGGTGGAAGTCATCGCCCAGTACGACGTCTGGCGGCGGGTCCGCGATGCCGACGGGACCACCGGCTGGGTCGCCGCCTCGATGATCGCGGAGCGGCGGACCGTGGTGGTGACGGCCGAGAGACCGGCGCCGCTCAGGCGCTCCGACGATCCGGCCGCGCCGATTATTGCCTTGGCGCAGAAGGGCGTTGTTGCGAAGCTTGAGGCCTGCGGGCGCACCGCCTGCGAGATCGATGCGGGCGACGCCCGCGGCTGGATCGACAAGAACAAAATCTGGGGAGTGCGGGTTGGTGAAGTATTCCGGTGATGCTCTGTTGCACCGCAAGGTGATCGCGGCGTCAAGCGACGCGTCGTTCGCCGAGCCGGCGGCGGGCGCGGAGCTCTCCGGCGATCCGGCAGCCACTTTCGCGGTCGAAGCGCTCGGCACGGCGGACTTTCTTCGGGCGCACCAGTCATCGGCGACCGGCGAGCGCGCGGCCACGCAAGTGGGGCAGGTGTCGTGGGCCGTCTACGAATGGGCGCGCACGCCTTATGTGCTCCTCGTCACGATCTATCTCTTCTCGCCCTATTTCGCGCGCTTCGTCGTGGGCGATCCGGTGTGGGGCCTCGCGTTGTGGGGACGGATCGCGGCGATCGGCGGATTGATCGTGGCGGCTCTGGCGCCGTTCCTCGGCGCCATCGCCGACAAGGGCGGACGCCGCAAACCGTGGATCGCGCTCTATACCGTGCTGATGGCCGCCGCGATGTTCGCCATGTGGTTCGTCAAGCCGCACGCCTCGACGGGCGGGCTCGTATTTGCGGGCGCCATGGTGGCGATCGCCAATGTGTCGTTCGAATTCTCCGCCGTGTTCCACAACGCCATGCTGCCCAGCATCGCACAGCCCAGGCGCGTCGCGATTCTTTCCGGCCTCGGCCTCTCGCTCGGCAATGCCGCGGGCATACTTTTGATGCTGTTCCTCTTCATCTGTTTCGCGCTTCCGGGGCATGTGCACTGGCCGTTCGTGCCGGCCCATCCCTTGTGGGGCATCAATCAGGCGATGCACGAGCCCGAGCGTCTGTCGGGCCCGCTCGAGGCGGTGTGGCTGCTGGTTTTCTGCCTTCCGCTGTTCCTGTTCACGCCCGACCGCAAGGGCGAGCATCTGCCCATCGGCACCGCGATCGCGCACAGCGTGCGCGCGGTCTGGAGCACGATCCGAAGCCTCAGGCGATATCAGAATGTGGGCGCCTATCTGTTCGCGCGGCTGTTCTTCAACGACGGCATGACGGCCGTTCTGACCTTTGGCGGCATCTATGCGGCGACGACTTTCAACTGGGGCCCCATCGAGCTGCTCCTCTACGGGGTCGAGCTCTCGATCTTCGCGGTGCTGGGCGGCTTCGTCGGCGGCTGGCTCGACAATCATCTGGGCTCCAAGCGCGCGATCTTCGTCTCCATCGGCGGCACCACGATCGTGGGGCTCGCGACGCTTTCCATGGCGCCGGATCGCATCCTCTGGTTTATCCCTTACGATGTGCATGCGCCGGCGATCTGGTCGCTGCCGTTCTTCCGGAGCTGGCCCGAGATCATCTATCTGCTGCTCGTCAATTTCATCGCGGTGCTGATCACCGCCGGCTACGCCAACAGCCGCACCATGCTCGCGCGCATCGCGCCGCCGGAGAAGATGACGGAGTTTTTCGGTCTCTATCAGCTGTCGGGTTCGTCGACGACGTTCCTGGCGACCGGTTTCGTCAGCTGGCTCGCGGCCACTTCGCACAGCCAGCGCATCGGACTTCTGGGCGAGACGATGTTCCTGACGATCGGCCTGCTCCTCATGCTGCTGGTGAAAGAAGAGCGCGATGCGTGACGAGGAGCCGCGCGTCGTGGCGGGCGGGGCGGCGGAAACGCTGATCGCCGATCACGCGGGCCTCGGCGAGTTCATCCGCGGCCGCGAGGTCAATGCGGACGGCGGATACGCGGCCTCGAAGCTCGGGCAATGGAGCTGGGCGCTGTTCGAAGCGGCGCGCGACCCGAACGTCATTTTCCAGATCTATGTGATCTCGCCGTTCTTCGCGACGGTGATGATCGCCGATCCCATTCGCGGCCAGGAATTGTGGGGCGAGACGGTCACCTATAGCGGCTTCATCACCGCCGTGTTTGCGCCGTTCCTCGGCGCCATCGCCGACAAGGGCGGCCGCAGGAAGCCGTGGCTCGCGCTGTGGGCGGGGCTGATGGTGATCAGCTTCGCCGGCACCTGGTTCGGCGTCGCCAATTCCTCCGCCACGCAGATATTCACCGTCGCCGCGATGCTGGTGCTCAACAACATCGTCTTCGAATTCTCGAACGTGTTCCACGCGGCGATGCTGTCGGGGGTGGCGCCGCGCGAGCGCATCGGCGGCTTGTCGGGTCTCGCCTTCGCGCTCGGCAGCGCCGCCGGCGTGCTGCTCCTCATCGTCTTCTTTCTCTGCTTCATGCTGCCCGGCCGCGTGCACGCGCCGTTCATCCTGTCGCATCCCTTGTTCGGCGTCGATCAGGCGGCCTATGAGCCGCAGCGGCTGTCGGGCCCGCTCTCGGCCCTGTGGATGCTGCTCTTCGCCGTTCCGCTGTTTTTGTGGACGCCGGACCGGCAGACGGGCTACGGCTGGCGCAAATCCGTGCGGCTCGGCACCGCCTCCGTCATCGCCACGATCCGAAGCCTCAAGCACTACCGGAATGTCGCGCATTACCTCGGCGCGCGCACGCTGTTCAATGACGGGCTGACGGGCGTGCTCACCTTCACCGGCATCTATGCCGCGGGCACGTTTCGCCTTTCGGGCCTCGAGATGGCCGTGTTCGGAATCGTGATCTGCACCTTTGCGGCGCTCGGCGGACTCGTGGGCGGCTGGCTCGATGATCGTTTCGGCTCGAAGACGGCGCTGCTTCTCAGCATCGGCGGCTGCACGCTGTTCTTTTCGCTGGGCCTTACGATGTCGCCGGACCGCATTTTCTGGTTCTGGCATTCGCCGGCGCTGGCGCGCGTCGTGCTGTCGGTTCCGATCTTCAACACCTGGCCGCGGTTTCTCTACATCATTCTCGGCAGTCTGATGGCGCTGTGCGTGGTCGCGGGCTACGCCAACAGCCGCACGATGATGGCGCGCATCGCGCCGCATGCGAAGATGACGGAGTTCTTCGGACTGATGTCGCTGTCGGGCACGGCCGCGACGTTCCTCGCACCGGTCGCCGTGACGCTGATGACCTCGTGGACGCACAGCCAGCGCGGCGGACTGATCGCCGTCGCGGTTCTTCTGGCGTCCGGCTTCCTCTGGATGATAAAGGTGAAGGAGGAACGGGCGACGGCCATCTGACGACCGGCCGGGGGCAGGGGGCGATGAACATCCTGATCGTCGAGGATGATCCCGTAACGGCGCTGTATGTCACGGAAGGTTTGCAATCCGCCGGCCACACTCTTTACTGGGCGCCGACGGGGCCGGACGGTCTCGAGCAGGCGCGGCGCGGCGACCATGCGCTCGTCATCGTCGACCGCATGCTGCCCGGCCTCGACGGGCTGTCGCTGGTCCGCAATCTTCGCCAGACCGATACGCGCACGCCGGTGCTTTTCCTCACCACGATGGACGACCTTGATGCGCGCGTCGAAGGCCTGAACGCGGGCGGCGACGACTATCTGACGAAGCCCTTCGCGCTGCCCGAGCTGCTCGCGCGCGTCAACGCCATCATGCGCCGGACCAGCCGTTCGGACGAAGCCCATCTGGCGACGCGCCTGCGCGCCGGCGGCCTCGCGATGGATCTGATCGCCCGCAGGGTCTCCCGCGACGGCCGCGTCATCGAACTGCAACAGCAGGAATTCAAGCTGCTCGAATATCTGGTGCGCAACGCCGGGCGGACGGTGACGCGCATGATGCTGCTCGAGCGGGTGTGGAATCTTGACTTCGATCCCGGCACCAATGTCGTCGAATCCCATATGAGCCGGCTGCGCTCGAAAGTCGATCGCGGCTTCGACACGGAGATGATCCGCACCATCCGCGGCGCGGGCTATGTGCTCCATGCGGATTAGGCATTTCCGGACCGAGAGCTTCCGCCTCGCGGCGATCTATGTGGCGCTGTTCGTCGGCTCGATGGCGGTGTTGAGCACGATCACCTATTTCATCGTCACGAGCGCGTTCGAAGCCAATCTTCTGCAGGGCGCCGACGACGATCTGCTTGCCATCCGTTCCGCCTACACCGAAGAGCTCGCCCGGCGGCCGCAGAAGGCCGTGCACGAGGCGCAGGAGATGATCGACGACCGTCTGCTGGCCAGGGACAGCGGCGACGTCTTCCTGCTCGAGCGCGGCACGACGCGGCTGTCCGGCAACATCGCAGGCATGGCGCCGCGCGCCGGCATCCTGCGCTTTCCCAATCCGCTGGCGCCGGCGGGCGACGGCGCCGCGCATGTCATCCTCGGCCGCGGCGAATTCCTCGCGCCGGGCCTCTACACCTTCGTCGGCCGCGATCTGAGCGCGGCCAACAAGGCGGAAGATGCGGTGCTGCAGGCTTTCGGCTGGATGATGGCGGTGAGCGTCGTCATCGCCATGGCCGGCGGTTTTTTCCTCAGCCACAGTTTCCTGAAGCGCATCGACGCGATCACGAAAACCTGCCGCGCCATCATGACGGGGCATCTCGGCGACCGCGTGCCCGTGCACGGCGCGCGCAACGAGCTCGACCGTCTCGCCATGACCATCAACGACATGCTCGACCGCATCGGGATATTGATGGAGAGCCTGCGCCAGGTATCAAACGACATCGCGCACGATCTGAGGACGCCGCTGGCCCATCTGCGCTACCGCCTCGAACGCGCCCGCAATGACGCCAAGACCACCGATTCCTATGCCGCCGCCGTCGATGGGGCGATCGCCGACGCCGATGCGCTCCTGTCGCTGTTCGCGGCGCTGTTGCGCATCGCGCAGATCGAGGCGGGCGCGCGCCGCGCCGGCATCGAGGACGTCGATCTGAACGCCTTGCTGACCCGCGCGGCCGATCTCTACCGCCCTGCGCTCGACGACGGCGCCCATCCGTTCGAAGTCGTCCCTGCTGCCACCGGCATCGTGCGCGGCGATCCGCAGCTTCTCCTGCAGCTCATCGCCAATCTTCTCGACAACGCTGTCCGCCATACCCCGCCCGGCACGCGCATCAGCCTTTCGACGGCCATGCAGGACGGCCGGCCCGCGCTTGTCGTGGCCGACCGGGGGCCGGGTATCGCGGAGGATGATCGGGAAAAGGTGTTCCGCCGCTTTTATCGTTGCGAGCCAAGCCGCACGACGCCCGGCAGCGGCCTCGGGCTCACGCTGGCGCGCGCCATCGTCGAATTGCACGAGGCGGAGATCGAATTGCTGGACAACGCCCCCGGCCTCAAGGCGGTCGTAACATTTCCAGCTGTTGCCGAGGCAACACAGCACCGTTCGCGGCCGCCCCTCGCGACCGCCGCCAAGGTTGGGACTTTATAACAATTATTTTCCGTACCTTCATCGATCTGGAGCCCCAGCGTAATCTTTCGGACCGATTTTCGCCCGGGTTGCGGTGCGCAAATCCTTTGTGCGCCGGGGGCTGGGGGCGAAAATCATGAAGAACTATACGCTTGGCGCGCGTCTGCTTGGCACGTCCGCTTACGCGGTCCTGTTGCTGGCCGCGGCGCAATCGGCATCGGCGCAGACGAACGATCAGGTCGAAACCGTCACGGTCACCGCGACGAAGTTCCAGGCACAGCAGATCAAGGAAGCGGCGCCGAACGTCATCGACCTGCGTCTCGTCGACGAAATCCAGCAGCTGCCCGACGTCACGCTCGCCGAAGCGCTGCAGCGCATTCCCGGCGTGTCGCTCGAGACGGACTCGGGCGAGGGCCGCTTCATCAATATCCGCGGCATGGATGCGGACCTGAACGGCACGACCTTCGACGGCGTGCGGCTGACGGCCTCCAACGCATCGACACCGCAAGGCGGCGGCCGCGCCGTCGCTTTCGACGCGTTTCCGTCGGGCATCATGGGCGGCGTCGAAGTCGTCAAGTCGCTGACGCCGGACATCGATGCGGAAGGCCTCGGCGGCATCGTCAACATCCTGCCGCGCACGCTGCCGAGCGGCTCGGACTATCTGCTGGAAGGCGAACTGGGCAGCGGCGTCGAAACTTTGCGCGGATCGCCGGTCTGGGAGGCAAACGTCACCGCCGGCTATCGCTTCGGTCCCCGCAATTCGATGAGCCTCGTCGTCTCCTACGAATATCATTCCGACTGGCGTGGCCTCGACGATCTCGAGAACAGCGGCCCGTCGACGGACTTTAATGCGGCCGGACAGCCCATTCCCAACGATCTCGAATTCCGCTGGTACAAATATCACCGCACGCGCCAGGGCCTTGCGGCTTCCTATTCGTGGGACATCGACGCCAACACGAATGTCTATCTGCGCGCCTTCGATGCGGGCTACACCGAATATGCCCGCAAGCACCGCCTCGAGATCGACAATACGCAGGATCTCGGCGCCCCGCCGATGATCGGCAACGAGTATCAGGTCACCGATGCGCAGTTCGTGCAGAACTACACGGACTCCAAGGAGACGGTGCAGAACAAGCTGATCGAGGGCGGCGCACGCACGACCTTCGCAGGCGACATTCTTGCCGACGTGAAGCTGTCCTGGACGGAAGGCGACGACGTTTCGCCGTGGAGCTACGGGTTCAAGTTCACCGATCCCAACACCCATCCGCTCCAGTACGACGTCACGACCAATCCGAACTATCCGACATTCCAGGTGCTGGACGGTACGGACCCGACCAATCCGGCGAACTACACCAAGATCAAGCTCGACGAATCGAGCTCGAAAAATCAGGACCAGGAAGTCGCCGCCGCGCTCAACGTCACAGCCCCGTTCAATTTCGGCGATGTCGACGGCTCCTTCAAATTCGGCGGCAGCGCGCGCGGCCGGGTCCGTCGGGTCATCGGCGCCGGCAACAACGGCGTCAAGCCGACGGGCCTGTCGCTGGCGAATTTCCAATCCACCGACCAGATCTATTACGACGACCACTACAATATCGGGCCGAACGCCAACCTTCCGGCGCTTGCGGCCATTCCGGAAGATCCGCTCGTCGTCGATCCGACGACCTATGAGCACGACAACGAAAACGTCTATGCGGGTTACGCACAATATGCCGGTACCGTGGGCCGCTTCGGTTTCCTCGGCGGCGTGCGCGTCGAACGCACCGATGCCACCTACAACGCCAACATCCAGGACAGCTCGGGCAATATCTTCCCGAGCACGAACAAGCAGAGCTACACGAACGTCTTTCCGGACATCAACGGCAAATGGCAGGCGACGGACGACCTGCTGATCAAGGCCGCCTTCACGACCAGCCTTGCGCGTCCCGGCTTCAACCAGATCACGGCCGCCAAGTCCTACGACTACGTCAACGACATCGTCAGCCAGGGCAATCCCGATGTGAAGGCGACCACCGCGGACAATTTCGACCTGACGGGCGACTGGCATACGCCGTTCGGCGGGGTCGCGTCGGCCGGCCTGTTCTACAAGTCGTTCAGCAATTACATCATCCCGACGGAATCGACGGCCGCCTGCCCCACGCCGCCGATGGGCGCCGGCACGACCTTCAGCGGGCCCATCTGCCAGTTCGACAGCTTCCAGAACATCGGCTCGGCGACGGCCAAGGGCATCGAGCTGAGCTTCGTGCAGCAATTCACCTTCCTGCCGGATTTTTGGAGCGGCTTCGGCATCGACGGCAATTTCACCTATGCGGCGACGCGCGGCGACATCCGTACGGGCGAGGGGCATGCGCTTCCGCAGACCTCGCCCAGGAACTTCAACGCCGAAGTCTTCTACGAGAAGGGGCCGTTGACATTGAGGCTTGCCGGCTCCTACGTCTCGACCAATCTTTGGCAGGTCGGCGGGGACGCGACCCAGGATCTCTATTCACAGCCCCGTTTCCGTCTCGACTTCGGTGGCAGCTACAAGATCACGGACAACATCGAGTGGTATCTTGAAGTCAAGAACATCACCAACACCAAGCTCGAGTTCACGCAGACCGCGAGTTCGCAATATCCGGTGCAGCGCGAGTTCTATAATGAGGACTTCTTCTTCGGCATCCGCGCGCATCTTTGAGATGAAGCGTGCGGCGATGCGTTGCGTCGCCCTTGGCGGCGCGTTCGCGGCGCTCTGGATGGCATCGGCGGTGGCAAAGCCCGCCGTCGATACCATTCCCCGTTACGACCACATCTTCGTCATCGTCGAAGAGAATCGCACCGCGAACGAGATCATCGGCAATCCGGCGGCGCCGAACATCAGCCGCCTTGCGGTGACCTACGGCAACGCGACGAACTTCTACGCCGAGAGTCATCCGAGCGAGCCCAACTATGTGGCCATGGTCGGCGGGGACACGTTCGGCATCCACGACGACGATGCCGTTTACTGCAAGCCGCACAATCCGAGCGCGGACTGCAAGGATTCCGACGAGGAGGGTTATGTCGATCACACGATCGCCGCGCCCAATCTCGCGCAGCAGCTCGACGCGCACGGCCTTTCCTGGAAGGGTTATTTCGAGAACCTCCCCGAACCGGGCTCACTCGTCTATCACTATCCCTCGCCCAAGACGCCGGTGCCGGGTCTGCCGAACGCACTCTATGCCTCCAAGCACAACGGCTTCGTCACCTTCAAATCCGTGCAGGACGATCCCAAGCGCGCGGAGAAGATCGTGGGCTTCGACGCGCTGGAGCGCGACATCGCAAGCGGCACGCTGCCCAACTACGCGCTGATCGTTCCCAACCAATGCGACGACATGCACGGGGTCGGCGGTCCCAATTCGCCGGCCGACTGCAGGGGCAAACCGGCGCTCGTCGCGCGTGGCGACAAGTTCGTGGGCGATCTCGTCGCCAAGCTCATGACGAGCAAGGCCTGGACGGGCGAGGGCAACACGGCGATCGTCATTACCTTCGACGAAGACGACGATCATAACGCCAACGATCATCCGGACGGCTGCTGCGGCTTCGGCGATGCGAACAATCCCGGCGGCGGCTGGATTCCGACCATCGTCATGACCAACCATGGCCCGCGCCATGCGGTCGATCCCACACCCTACAATCACTATTCGCTCTTGCGCACGACGGAAGCGGCGTTCGGCATCACCGATTATCTCGGCCACGCCGCCGACAGGGACAAAGGCGTCGTCGTCATGGCGCCGCTGTTTGCGGTGAAATAGCGCTGCGGCCACCGCCGATCCTCCCCGGCGCAAAGCGCGGCGACCGCGCAGAGGCGGAGGTTCGTACGGTCTTCGGAACGAGCGTCCTCCCGGTCCTGCCACGCTGCGCCTCCCCCAAACTTCGTTGGCGGGAGGATTGGCACGGCTGACGTTCGTATCTCTACTTCTTGGGCGTTCCGAAATCCGACGGGCCCGGACCCGGTGTCGTCGTGATTGCGCCGGCCGGAGGCGACGTCGGCGTCGGGGACGAACCGCCGCCGGCCGAAGTGCCGGAGCTCGTCGAACTCGAATTGCTCGACGTCGTCGACGCGCTGTAATTGCTCGGGGGCGGCGGCGTCGCGCTGCCGTAATTGCCTGACGGCGGCGGTCCGTAGCCGCCGCCGCTGCGCGGACCATAACTGCCCGGACCATAGTCGCCCGGTCCCGGTCCGTAGGACGAGGACGGTCCCGGTCCGTGCGTGTTCGGCGGGGGCGGGCCATAATTGTTCGGCGTGCCGTAGCTCGACGGCGGCGGGGGCAGCGGAGGCGGTGGCGGCGGCGGCGGCGTGTCGTGATGCCCGAAATCGAACAGCCGGCCGAAGAAGCCGCGATGGTCGTTCACGACATGCTCGAAATACCAGTGCTGCTGCTCGTCGTAATGGCGCTGCTCTTCGGCATGGTGCCTCAGCTGCTCTTCGTATTCGTGCACGAGGCGGCCATAACAGATATCCGGACAAAGATCGCCCATCTGCGGAAACTGGCGACGGTCGCGGCGCTCGGGCTGATGCACGAAGCAGTCGTGCTCGCAGTGCCATCCTTCCAGCGTGCAATCGTGATCGCACCACCAGTCGCCGTCACGGCACTCGTCGGCGCAGCGCCACCAGCCGAGATTGTAGGCGCCGGGGCGCGGGCTGTGCAGGTCGTAGCAATCATGCGGACAGAACCAGCCGTGCCAGCGGCAATCGTGCTGGCAGCGGATGACTTCGCCGCGGCAGTCGTCGCGATCGCAGTGGCGCCGGCATTCGTCGCCCGCGCAGCCGCCATCGCGGAAATGGATGGTCGGCACCGGATCGAAGGGATCGAGCAGCACGGAGTTCGTCAGCGCAACACCGCCATATTCGTCGGTGCTGCCCGTTTCGCCCGCCATCGCGCGCGCGCTCAGCATCAGAATCGTTGCCATGGTCAGTGCCCCGAAGAGCCAGAACCATCTCCACGACTGCTGCACCGCCCCGATACGCGTCATGACGGCGTTCTCCCCTAATGGTGCCCTTCGCGATGCGGCCCTGCATCGGCGTTTTCAAGAAGCTCCGACAATTGGTTCATGGCGGGTTTGAAGCCGGCGATCGCCGACGCCGTGAAATAGTCGTTGGCCTTGGACAGGTCCTGCTTGATGCCTTCCGGGCCTTTCTTGTAGAGCACGCCCAGATGATAAAGCGCGGCCGCGTAGCGCTGGTCGCCCGACTTGCTGAACCAGTACGCCGCGCGGACATAATTCGTCGGCACGCCGATGCCTTTCGCGTACATCACGCCGAGCGTGTTCTGCGACGAGGCATCGCCCCTGATCGCCGCCATCTGGATGAGGCGCACGGCCTGCATCGGCTCGAGATGGCCGTTCGGCACGTCGCCGATCGTCGCCTGGAAGCGCGCGATCGCCTTGAATTCGACAGGCCCTGCAGCGGCAGCCCAGCGCGGCGCGCCGGTGAGACCCAGGAACCACAAGGCCTGCTGCACGGCGCGGAAGGGAAGGCCGACGCCCACCACGGCCAGCGCGCGCTCGCGCTCGAAGCTCACCGTGCATTCATCCGTATGCGGAACGCCGCTCGCGGAATCGCCCATCGGATAGAATTCGTAAGGAGGAAACCAGTATTTCGCCTTCTCCGCTGCTTCCTGCGAGATGCGGGGTCCAAGCCATCTCGCGTTGCGCACGGCCTGATCGAGGCTCCTGAGATACTCGCGCGCCAGCGGATGGCCCATATTGTCGGCGATGTGGAAATAGACGAGCGCTTCGCCGTCGCTCGGCACGATGACGGAGCTGTTGGAGATTCCCATCATGTGGCGCGCCGAGGCCGCGTCGCCCGTCTCGTATTCGTGGAGCGCGCGATCGCGGAAATCGCGCTGGCTGTGCCACACGCCGGTCAATCCGGCATAGGTCATCGGACTATCGTTCGAGGACTCGCCGTAGCTGCCGCTCTGGCTCCAGGGCTGGTCCTGCGTCAGCAGCGTCGAATGGATCTGGCCCAGGCGGATGTAGCCATCCGCCCCGCGGCAGGAGAGGATGTAGACGATGCGGTTGCGCGCCTGCTCGCGCTGATCCGCGTTCAGAAGCAGCATCAGCTTCTGCTGCTCGTTGAGCGCGCGATGGAAATCGTTGGAGATCACGCGGCGGGCATTGGGATCGCCGATGTGATCCTCGATGCGCATGCTGACGGAGGCGAGGTAGTACCAGACATAGGCTTCGACGGGATCACCGAACTTGTTGTCGCCGCGTTCGTCGCCATAGATGTCGCCGAGTTTGATCTCGGAGAGGAAATCGTCTTCCTGCCAGGCCGCTTTGCGCCAGACCCGGATCGCCGTCTCAAGGCTAATCTTGTTGGCGGCGGTGACGCCGTCGGTATAGTCCGCGCGCGCGGATGTCTGGAACCAGACGGAGCCGAGGCAGGCGGCGGCAATGATCGCTAAGAGGAGCGCAGACCTGCTACGCCACTGGCCTTGCGGCCTTAAATCCCCACGCTCCACGGCCAACTCCCCCGACCGTAATACCCATGAAGGGCAGTTTCCCGGTCGTCGGCTCGACGCCCGTTAGCCCTATTTACGGGTCTTTTACCATTAAAGTTCACCCAGCGCGAGCAGCCGGGGGGAGCATCAATGCCGGAAGTGGCGGATACCTGTGAATGCCATGGTTAATCCGGCGTCGTCGGCAGCCTTGATCACTTCGTCATCGCGGATCGAGCCGCCGGGCTGAATGACGGCGGTGGCGCCCGCATCCGCGACGGCAAGAAGACCGTCCGCAAACGGAAAGAAGGCGTCGGACGCTGCGGCAGAGCCGATTGTCAGCGGTTCCGGCCAGCCCGCAGCCTGCGCGGCTTCGCGTGCTTTCAGCGCCGCAATGCGTGCGGAATCCACGCGGCTCATCTGGCCTGCGCCTATACCCGCCGTCTGCAGATCCTTCGCATACACAATCGTGTTCGACTTCACGTGCTTGCCGACGGTGAAGGCGAACAGCATGTCGGCGATTTCACGCTCGCTGGGTTGCCTTTTTGTCACGACTTTCAGGCCGGCGCGATCGATCCGCGCAGCGTCGCGCGTCTGCACGAGGAAGCCGCCGGCCACGGTGCGGTATGTCAGGCCTTCCGACGCCGGATCGGGCAGGCCGCCCGCAATCAGGAGGCGGAGATTTCGGCGCGACGACAGAACGCGCCGCGCATCCTCATCGGCGTCTGGCGCGATGATCACTTCGGTGAAGAGCTTCGCGATCTCTTCCGCCGTTTCGCCGTCGAGCGTGCGGTTGAAGGCGAGGATGCCGCCGAAGGCGCTGACAGGATCGCAGGCGAGCGCTTTCTTGTAGGCATCCGTAAGATTGGCGCCGAGCGCCACGCCGCAGGGATTGGCGTGCTTGATGATGGCGCAGGCCGCCGACGTTTTGGGATCGAATTCCGCGACGAGCTCGTACGCTGCGTCGGTGTCGTTGATGTTGTTGTAGGAGAGCTCCTTGCCCTGCAACTGTTCGGCGCTCGAGACGCCGAAGCGTTTTTCGCCGGTCGTGTAGAACGCCGCTTTCTGATGCGGATTCTCGCCATAGCGCAGAGGCTGGCGCAACCGGCCGGCGAAAGCTCTGCGGCGCGGCGGTTCGCTGTCGCCGGTTTTGGCAAGTTGCTCGGCGAGCCAGTTCGAGACTGCAGCGTCGTAAGCGGCGGTGCGCGCATAGGCGATCTGCGCCAGCTTGAGCCTCAGCGCATCGGTTGTCGCGCCGTCATAAGAGGAAAGCTCCGCGAGCACGACGGCGTAATCTTCGGGATCGACAACGACCGTGACGAAGCCGTGGTTCTTCGACGCGGCGCGGATCATGGCCGGTCCGCCGATATCGATATTCTCGACCGTCTCGTCGAAATCGGCGCCGCGCGCGACGGTCGCTTCGAACGGATAAAGATTGCAGACGAGGAGATCGATGCCTTCGATGCCGTGCGCCTTCATTGCTTCGGCATGATCGGGCTTGTCGCGCAGCGCCAGAAGGCCGCCATGGATCTTCGGGTGCAGCGTCTTGACACGTCCGTCCATGATCTCGGGAAAGCCGGTGACCGAAGACACGTCTTCGACGGCCAGGCCCGCCTCGCGCAGCGCCTTGGCCGTGCCGCCGGTCGAGATCAAAGCGATGCCGCGGCCGGCGAGGGCCTTGGCGAAATCGATCAGGCCAGATTTGTCGGAGACGGAGAGAAGGGCACGGCGGACGGGACGAAGCGGCATGTCGACCTCGGGGTGTTGCTGGCCCCCGCTTACTTCCGGAACAGCCAAAAGAGAAGGGTCAGAACGACGCTGACGAGAAGACAGGTAACCCACGGGAAATAGAGCCGGAAATGCGGCCTTTCGACGACGATGTCCCCGGGCAGGCGGCCGAGCCCCAGATGCGAGAGCCATGGCCACAGCAATCCGGCGGCGAGAAGAATCGCTCCGGCAACGATCAGGAGGCGCTGGATGTCCATGGGTTCCCGTTCTGCGGGCAACTACTCCGCCGGCCCCGTATGCGCTTCGGGATCGCCCATGACCCCGAGATACCAGCGTTGCCACATCCTGCGGCAGCGGAGCCGGAACCCGTCCATATAAATATAGACGATCGGCGTCGTGAACAGCGTCAGCGCCTGGCTGACGATCAGGCCGCCGACGATCGAGATGCCGAGCGATTGCGAGAAGGTCGTGCCGAAGCCGAGCGCGAGCGGAAGCGCACCGAGGATCGCCGCGAAGGTCGTCATCATGATCGGACGGAAGCGCATCAGGCAGGCGAGATAGATCGCCTCGCGCGAGGTGAGTCCGCGCGTGCGCTCGGCCTCGAGCGCGAAGTCGATCATCATGATGGCGTTCTTCTTGACGATGCCGATCAGAAGCAGAACGCCGATCAGCGCGAGGAGCGTGAAGGTCGTGCCGGTGATGATCAGTGCCAGAGTCGCGCCGACGCCGGCGGAGGGAATCGTCGAAAGGATCGTCAGGGGGTGGACATAGCTTTCATAGAGCACGCCCAGCACGATGTAGATCGAGACGATCGCGGCCAGCAGCAGAAGCGGTTCGCTCGAGAGCGATTGCGTGAAGAGCTTGGCATTGCCCGCGAAGCCGCCGGTAATCGAGATGGGCACGTGCAGCTGCTGCATCGTGCGCTGGATAGCCTGCGTCGCCGGCCCGAGCGCGGCGCCGGGTGGCAGGTTGAACGAGAAGGTGGTGGCGACGAACGGTCCCTGGTGGTTGACCGTCAGCGGCGTATTGCCCGGCGCGTAGTGTGCGACGGCCGATAGCGGCACCATGGTTTCCTGCGCCGTCGACACCGATGCGCCGCTCGAGGCGCCGCGCGAGCTGGTCGCGATGCTGTTGAGTTGGAGATTGCGAACGGAATCCGCCGCGATCTGCGCCGCCGTCGGTGTCGTTGACGACGCCGCGGCGGCGCCGGCGGTGACGAGCGTCGTGCCGACCACCGCATTGGTCGACTGCGTGCCGCTCGCGGGCCCGCCCGTGGTCGAAATATAGATGTCGTTGAGCGTATCGGGGTTCTGCCAGAACTGCGGCGCCACGCCCATCACGACATAATACTGGTTGGTATCCTTGTAGATCGTCGACACCGTGCGCTGGCCGAAGGCGTCGTAGAGCGTCGCGTCGATCTGCGAGACGGAGATGCCGAGCCGCGCCGCCGTCTGGCGATCGATGGCAAGCTCCACTTCGAGCCCGTGCGACTGCTGGTCGGAGTTCACGTCCTGCAGCTCCGGAACGTTCTGCAGCGCGGCGGTGATCTTCGGTACCCAGGTGTTCAGATCCTCGAGCGTGTCGCCGAGCAGCGTGTACTGGTATTGCGCATTGCCCTGGCGGCCGCCGGCGCGGAAATCCTGTGCGCCCTGCAGGAACAGCCGCGCGCCGACGATCTTCAGAAGGTTCTTGCCGATACGCTCGCGAACCTGGTCGGTCGAGGCCTTGCGCTGGCCGATGGGCTTCAGCTGCACGAAGACCGAGCCCGTATTGGTGGCGCCGCCGCGCGGACCGCCGCCGCCGCCGCCGGTGAATCCGACGACGTTTTCGACGGCGGGGTCCTGCTTGATGATGTCGACGAACTGCGTGAACTTCTGCTTCATCGCCTGGAACGAAATGCTCTGGTCGGCGACGATATTTCCGAAAAGGTCGCCGGTGTCTTCGTTCGGCAGGAAATCCTTCGGAACCTTGTAGAGGAGATAGAAATTAAGGCCGATGGTCACGAGCAGGATCATCATGATCGTGCCGGGATATTTGAGCGACCACAGAAGCGCCCGGTCATAGACATCGCGCGCCCGGTCGAAGACCAGTTCGAGCCGCTGCAGCCATCTGTTCTGCTCGTGCGCCGGCTTGCGCTCGGTGAGGTAGCGGCAGAGCATCGGCGTCGTCGTCAGCGAGACGATCAGCGAGACCATGATGGAGGCGCCGAGCGTCACGGCGAACTGGCGGAAGAACTCGCCGACGAGCCCACCCATCAGAAGGATCGGCACAAAGACGGCGATCAGCGACAGGCTCATGGAGACGACCGTGAAGCCGACTTCGCGCGCGCCGGTGGCCACCGCCTCCATCTTCGGCATGCCGTCCTCGATGTGACGGGTGATGTTCTCGAGGACCACGATCGCGTCGTCGATCACGAAGCCCGTCGCCACCGTCAGCGCCATCAGCGACAGGTTGTTCAGCGAGAAGCCGAGCAGATACATGATCCCGAAAGTCGCCAGCAGCGACAGCGGCACCGCGACGCTCGGGATCAGCGTGGCGCGCACGTCGCGCAGGAACAGGAACACGACGGCGATGACGAGAAGGACCGAGACGATCAGCGAGCGCTCGACATCGCCCAGCGATTTGCGGATCGCTCCCGTGCGGTCGTTGGCGACCTCGATATGGATCGCGGGCGGAATGGAAGCCTGCAATTGCGGCAGCAGCGCCTTCACGCGATCGACGGTCTGGATGATGTTGGCACCCGGCTGCTTGTAGAGAATGACGAGGATGGCCGGCTTGCCGTTGCTGACGCCGAGATTGAAGACGTTCTCGACGCCGTCATAGACATGGGCGATATCGGACAGCCGGACCGGATCGCCGTTGCGATAGGCGATGACCAGGGGCGCAAACTGGTCGGCGCGCGTCTGCTGGTCGTTGGTGTAAAGCTGAAGCGAACGGCCGTGCTGGTCGATCAGGCCTTTCGGCGCATTGGCGTTGGTGCCCGACAGGGCGGCGCGGACGTCTTCGAGTCCGATGCCGTATTTGAAGAGCGCGGCAGGGTTTAGATCGACGCGCACCGAGGGCAGCGAGCTGCCGCCGATCTGCACCTGGCCGATGCCGCTGACCTGACTGAGTTTCTGCTGCAGGATCGTGGAGGCGGAGTCGTACATCTGGCCGGGCGACAGTGTGTCCGAGGTCAGCGCCATGATCAGGATCGGCGCATCGGCCGGATTGAGCTTCCTGTAGGTCGGGTTCGATCGCAGCGAGGTCGGCAGATCGGCGCGCGCGGCGTTGATGGCCGCTTCCACGTCGCGCGCCGCGCCGTCGATATTGCGGTTGATGTCGAAGGTCAGAATCACGCGCGTGGAGCCGACCGAGCTCTGCGAAGTCATTTCGTCGACATCGGCGATGGCCCCCAGATGCCGTTCGAGCGGCGTCGCCACGCTGGTCGCCATGGTCTCCGGGCTCGCACCCGCCATCGTCGCCTGCACGAAGATCGCCGGGATGTCGACGTCCGGCATCGGCGACACGGGCAAAAGAAAGAACGCGACAAAGCCCGCGAGCGCCAGGCCGATGGTGACGAGCGTCGTCGCGATCGGGCGGGCGATGAAGGGCGCCGAGATGTTCATGGCGAGGGCTCTGCCTCGATGGGCTCGCCGCGCATCCGCCGCGACAGGCGATCGAAGTAGAGATAGATCACTGGTGTCGTGAACAGCGTCAGCAGCTGGCTCATCAGGAGGCCGCCGACGATCGAGATGCCAAGCGGGTGACGGAGCTCGGACCCTGTACCCATGCCGATCATCAGCGGCAGCGCCGCGAAGAGGGCGGCGACGGTCGTCATCAGAATGGGCCGGAAGCGCAACAGCGACGCCTGATAGATCGCATCGCGCGGCGCCTTGCCTTCATTGCGCTCCGCAGCCAGCGCGAAGTCGATCATCATGATGGCGTTCTTCTTGACGATGCCGATCAGGAGCACGATGCCGATGATCGAGACGATATTGAGATCGTCGCCGGCAATGATGAGCGCGAGCAGCGCGCCGACGCCCGCGGACGGCAGCGTCGAAAGAATCGTCACCGGGTGGATATAGCTCTCATAGAGCACGCCCAAGACGATGTAGACCGTCACGATGGCGGCGAGGATCAGCAGCAATTCGTTGCCGAGCGAGGACTGGAACGCCAGCGCCGAGCCCTGGAAGCTCGTCAGAATGCTCGCCGGCCAGCCGGCGATGTTCTTCTCGACGTCCTGGACCGCATTGACAGCGGCTCCGAGCGAAGAGCTCGGCGCCACGTCGAAGGAAACCGTCGCCGAGGGGAATTGCGCGAGATGGTCGATGGCCAGCGGCACGGGCATTTCGCTGACCTTGGCGATGGCGTCGAGCGGCACCTGTCCCTGGGCCGAGGACGGCAGATAGATCGCCGACAGTGAGCTGATCGAGTTCTGGAGATCGGGGCTCGCCTCGAGGATGACGCGATACTGGTTCGACTCCGTGAAGATCGTCGAGACGATGCGCTGACCGAAAGAATCGTAGAGCGCATTGTCGATCGTGGCGGCCGTGATGCCGAAGCGGGCGGCGGTGTCACGGTCCAGCGTCAGCGAAGCCGAGAGCCCGCGGTCGAGATAGTCAGTCGATACGTTCTCGAGCTGGGGCGTATTCTGCAGCTCCGTCATGAGCTTCGGCACCCATTGATCGAGCGTCGCCGTGTTCGGCGCCTGCAGGATGAACTGGTATTCCGCGCGGCTGATCGTCGAGTCGATCGTCAGGTCCTGGACGGGCTGCAGAAAAAGCGAGATCCCGGTCACGCCTTTGCTGATCTGGGTGAGCCTCCTCACGATCGTCTGGACGTCGTCGGAGCGGTCGTCCTTGGCCTTCAGATTGATCAGGAAGCGGCCGCTGTTGAGCGTGGTGTTCGTGCCGTCGACGCCGATGAAGGAGGTGAGGCTGGTGACGTCGGGATCCTGGAGGATCGCCGCGGCCAGACTGTTCTGGTGTTGCGCCATCGCCGAGAACGACGTGTCGGGACTGGCACGCGTGATTCCCTGGATGAGGCCGGTATCCTGGACCGGGAAGAAGCCCTTGGGGATCACGATATAAAGAAGCACTGTCAGGGCGAGCGTGCCGAGGGCGACGGCGAGCGTCAGCGGCTGATGGTCGAGCACCCAGTTGAGGAGCCGGCCATATTCGTTGATGACGCGGTCGAACAGCTCCTGCGAGCGCTGGCCAAATCTCGTCTGCTTCTGCTCGGAGCGGTGCCTCAGGAGCTTCGCGCACAACATCGGCACGAGGGTCAGCGAGACGACGGCCGAGATCAGGATGGTCACGGCAAGCGTCACCGCGAATTCGCGGAACAGCCGTCCGACCACCTCCTGCATGAAGAGAAGCGGGATCAGCACCGCGATCAGGGACACCGTCAGAGACACGATCGTGAAGCCGATTTCGCCCGCACCCTTCAGCGCGGCTTCGAGCGGGGATTCGCCCGCCTCGATATAGCGCGAGATGTTCTCGATCATCACGATCGCGTCGTCGACGACGAAGCCCGAGGCAATCGTCAGCGCCATCAGGGAAAGATTGTTGAGTGAGAAGCCCATCAAATACATGACGGCGAAAGTGCCGACGATCGACAGCGGCACCGACAGGCTCGGGATCACCGTCGCCGGCACGCTCCGGAGGAAGACATAGATCACGAGCACGACGAGCACGACGGCCAGGCCAAGCTCGAATTCGACGTCGCTGACCGAAGCCCGGATCGTGTTGGTGCGGTCGGTGACGGTCGACACCTTCACGGACGCCGGCAGACCGGCCTTTATCTGCGGCAGCAGCTGCTTGATGTTGTCAACGACCGAAATCACGTTGGCGCCGGGCTGGCGCTGCACATTGATGAGGATCGCCGGCGTCGTGTTCATCCAGCTCGTGAGCCGCGTGTTCTCCGCGCCCTGAATGACGGTCGCGACATCGGAGAGCTTGACCGGATTGCCGTTCTTGTAGGCGAGGATGATGTTCTTGTAGTCGTCGGCGTTCTTTATCTGGTCGTTGGCGTTGATCGTGTAGGAGCGCGAGGCGCCATCGAAGCTGCCTTTGGGCGCGTTCGAGTTGGCGTTGCCGATCGTCGTCCGCAGGTCGTCGATGTTGAGACCGTAGGCCGCCAGCGCCTGAAGATTGGCCTGGATGCGGATCGCCGGCCGCTGTCCGCCCGCGATGCTGACAAGGCCGACGCCGGCGAGCTGAGAAATCTTCTGCGCGATGCGGGTGTCGGCCATGTCCTCGAGCTGCGGCAGTTGCATTGCGTTCGAGGTCACCGCGAGCGTCAGGACCGGCGCGTCCGCCGGGTTGACCTTGGCGTAGATCGGCGGTGCGGGAAGGCTGGTCGGCAGAAGGGAGTTGGACGCATTGATCGCCGCTTGGACTTCCTGCTCGGCGACATCGAGGCTGAGGCTCAAGTCGAATTGCAGCGTGATGACGGAGGACCCGCCGGAGCTGATCGAGGACATCTCGTTCAGTCCGGGCATTTGACCGAACTGCACTTCGAGCGGCGCCGTGACCGTCGTCGTCATCACTTGCGGGCTCGCACCGGGCAGGAATGTCTGCACCTGGATCGTTGGGTAATCGACCTCCGGCAAGGCCGACAGCGGCAGATAGCCAAAGCCGACGATGCCGACGAGCATGATCGCGATCATCAGCAGCGATGTCGCGACAGGCCGAAGGATGAAGGGACGCGACGGATTCATCGCCGCTCGTTCACACGCAAGAAGGTTGGTTCATTGGCCGCCGCCGCTGTCGCCGCCGGGCCGGTGGCGGTGATGTCCGCCGTGCTTGCCTTTGCCGCTGTTGGGTCCGGCGGTCGGCACAGCTGCGCCCTTGTCGCCAGGGAGAAGCACGCTCTGGTCCTCCTTCAGGCGATCGGCGCCGTCAACGACGACGGTTTCTCCGGGCTGAAGGCCGCTGGTGATCGCCACCTTATCGCCGTCGGTCACGCCCGTCGTCACCGTGCGCATATGCGCGGTGCGGTCCTTGTCGATCACATAGACATAGGTGCCCTGTGCGCCGTGCTGGATCGCGGCGGCCGACACGAAGTCCTGATGGTGCAACGTATCGACGAGCAGCCGGATATTCACGAACTGCTCGGGAAAAAGCATATGGTCCGCATTGTCGAACATGGCGCGCATCTTGACCATGCCTGTCGCCGCATCGACCTGGTTGTCCACGTTCGACAGCGTGCCGTCCGCGAGCTTGGTCGTCATCGAGCGATCGAACGCCGTCGCCGTCAGCGTCTGGCCTGCATTCACATGCCTCATGACCTGATGGATGTCGTCTTCCGGCAGCGAGAAGAGAACCGAGATCGGCTGCAGCTGCGTCACGACGATGATCGCGGTCGAACCGGAGACCACGAGATTGCCCGGATCGACCTGCCTGAGGCCGACGCGGCCTGCAACAGGAGAGGTGATACGGGTGAAGCCGAGATTGATGGCGGCGCTTTCGACGGCCGCCTGATCGGCTTTGACCGTGCCCTGGTCGGTGCCGACTGTCGCGATCTGCGTCTGCAGGGTTTGCTGGGAAACCGCGTTCTGCTTCCACAGCGCTTGATAGCGGGCGAGATCGATCTTGGCGTTGGCGAGCGAGGCTTCGTCGCGCGCGAGCTGGCCCTTGGCCTGGTCGAGTGTCGCCTGGAACGGACGCGGGTCGATCTCGGCCAGCAACTGGCCCTGCTTCACCATCTGGCCCTCGGTGATGTCGAAGCGGACGATGTAGCCTGTTACCTGTGGGTGGAGGGTCACCGTGGCGAGCGGGGTCACCGTGCCCAGGCCGTTGACCGTCACCCGAACGTCACCGTTCATGACATGGCTGACGCCGACCGGAACCGGCCCGCCGACGCCGAGGCGGCCGCTGCGGGGCGCCCCCGAGTTAACTCTCAGCATCACCCAGACGATGATGAGAACGAGCGCCAGCCCCGCGAGAATCCAGAGATAGCGCCGCCAGGCCGGCGTGTCCGGCACGGTCCAGCGCTGGCCCAAACCCAAAGGAGCATCCACGTGTCTGTCGTCCATCAAAAAAACCGTCTCGCCCGGCGCGCGGCGAATTTCGATCGGCCAAATCGGTCCCGAAGCAGCCGGCTGCATAATAGCAGCCCCGCGCACCATGCAGTGTTCCTTACCAAAGGCAAGCGCGGGAATTTTGTCGGAAGTGTCGCGATAACCGCGGGCAGGACACGTCGGCGCGAGCTTAACGGAACGTAACGCGCGAACCGTAGGGTCAGACCCGGCAATGCGCCCCATAGCGGCATCGCCATGCACAAAACAGGGCCCAGCCCTGCCGGCCGCGGGGGCCGGGACGGCCTCTATTACCGGCGGCTCGTAACGCTCCTGGGACGTCCGCCCGCGCCATGGCCGCCGGCGCATTGCCTTGCCGGCCCGGCTTTCCCGATGCACCGGACATTTCGACCTTCCCGATGCGACCTGGGGCCTACGACGACACGAAAGTCACAAGAGCACGACAGGGCAGTGTTTCACCGCTCCGCTGACGAGCGCGTCACGCCGCTGCCGAGTTGCACAACTTCAGTCGTGGGGAAAATGCCGTGAACGGATGAAATTGCGCGGCATGCGCGCGGCCCGGCGGATGGTTGTGTTGCCGGGGGGCGCTCCCTAGATTACTGGACGCACCTGACGCGGGCTCTCATTGGCAGGCATGACACAACTCCAAACGTCCTCGGCGCCGTCGCATCTGAAGCGCCTCGAGGCCGAAAGCATCCACATCATGCGCGAGGTTGCGGCGGAATTCCGCAATCCGGTGATGCTCTATTCGATCGGCAAGGATTCGTCGGTGATGCTTCACCTGGCGATGAAGGCTTTCCATCCGTCGAAGCCGCCGTTCCCGCTGCTCCATGTCGATACGACATGGAAATTTCGTGAAATGATCCGATTCCGCGACGAGACCGCAAAGCGGCTCGGGCTCAACCTGCTCGTGCACATCAACGAGGACGGCGTCCGCCGCGGCATCAATCCTTTCGACTCAGGTTCGTCTCTGCACACGCAGGTGATGAAGACCGAAAGCCTGAAGCAGGCGCTCGACAAATATGGCTTCGATGCCGCCTTCGGCGGCGCGCGCCGCGACGAGGAGAAATCCCGCGCCAAGGAACGCATCTTCTCGTTCCGCACGGCGGCGCATGCCTGGGATCCGAAGAGCCAGCGCCCCGAACTCTGGCGGCTCTACAATACGCGTGTGCGCCCCGGCGAATCCATCCGCGTCTTCCCGCTGTCGAACTGGACCGAGCTCGACATCTGGCAATACATCATGATGGAAGACATCCCCATCGTGCCGCTCTACTACGCGAAGAAGCGCCCCGTGGTGCAGCGCGACGGCACACTCATCATGGTCGACGACGACCGGATGAAATTGCGCACCGGCGAGACGATCGAGCACCGCCTCGTCCGCTTCCGCACGCTCGGCTGCTACCCCCTGACCGGCGCCATCGACTCCGCGGCCGACACGCTCGAAGCCATCGTCAGCGAGATGCTGACGGCGCGCACCTCCGAGCGGCAGGGCCGCCTCATCGACAGCGACGAGAGCGCCTCGATGGAGAAGAAGAAGCGCGAGGGCTATTTCTGATGAACAAGGCCTCGTCGCTTACCGAATATCTGGCCAGCCAGGAGAAGAAATCGCTTCTGCGCTTTCTGACCTGCGGCAGCGTCGACGACGGCAAGTCGACGCTGATCGGCCGGCTGCTTTACGATTCCAAGCTTCTCTTCGAAGATCACCTGGCCGCGCTGGAAAAGGATTCGAAGAAGCACGGCACCACCGGCGGCGATATCGATTTCGCGCTGCTGGTCGACGGGCTCGAGGCCGAACGCGAGCAGGGCATCACCATCGACGTCGCCTATCGCTTCTTCGCGACGGACCGGCGGAAGTTCATCGTCGCCGACACGCCGGGCCACGAGCAGTACACCCGCAACATGGCGACGGGCGCGTCCAATTCCGAGCTCGCCGTCATCCTCATCGATGCGCGCAAGGGCGTGCTGACGCAGACGCGCCGCCACGCCTATATCGCTTCGCTGCTCGGCATCCGCCATGTCGTGCTGGCGGTGAACAAGATCGATCTCGTCGATTACTCCGAACAGGTCTTCCGCGACATCGTGGAAGAGTTCACGGTTTTTGCGGCCAAGCTCGGCTTCGCAAGCCTCGTCCCCATCCCGATCTCCGCGCGCTTCGGCGACAACGTCATCGGCAAAAGCGCCGCGACGCCGTGGTACAGGGGCCCTTCGCTGCTCGAGCATCTGGAAGCGGTCGATGTCGAGACGGCGCTCGGTGCTTTGCCGTTCCGTATGCCGGTGCAGTGGGTCAATCGGCCCGATCTCGATTTCCGCGGATTTTCCGGCACCGTGGTCAGCGGCCGCGTGAAGCCGGGCGATGCCGTCGTCGTCGCCAAATCGGGCCGCACCAGCAAGGTCACACGCATTGTCACCATGGACGGCGATCTCGGCGAAGCCTCGCCCGGCGAGGCGGTGACGCTGACGCTGGCCGACGAGATCGACATCTCGCGCGGCGATCTTTTGAGCGCGCCCGCCGCCCGGCCGGAGGTTTCCGACCAGTTCGCGGCGCACATCCTCTGGATGGCGGAAGACGAAATGCTGCCGGGCCGGCAGTATCTTTTGAAGATCGGCACCGCCACCGTCCCGGCTTCCATCACCGAGCTGAAGCACAAGGTCGACGTCAACACGCTCGATCATCTGGCCGGCAAGACGCTGCATCTGAACGAGGTCGGCTACGGCAACATCTCGACCTCGCAGCCGATCGCCTTCGATGCCTATCGCGACAACCGCGACACCGGCAGCTTCATCCTGATCGACCGCTTCACCAATGCGACGATCGCCGCCGGCATGATCGATTTCGGCCTCAGGCGCGCGACCAACGTCCATTGGCAGGCGCTCGACGTCGACAAGACGCTGCGCGCACAGGCCAAGGGGCAGAAGGCGGCGATGCTGTGGTTTACCGGCCTTTCGGGCTCGGGCAAGTCGACCATCGCAAATCTCGTCGAGCGCACGCTGTTCGCACAAGGCAGGCACACCTATCTGCTGGACGGCGACAATGTCCGCCACGGCCTCAACCGCGATCTCGGCTTCACCGATGTCGACCGCGTCGAGAACATCCGTCGCGTGGCGGAAGCGGCGAAGCTGTTCGTCGATGCCGGCCTCATCGTGCTGGTGTCGTTCATCTCGCCGTTCCGCTCCGAACGCCGCATGGCGCGCGAGCTGGTGCAGGCGGGCGAGTTCATCGAGGTCTTCGTCGACACGCCGATCGAGGAATGCATGCGGCGCGACGTCAAAGGCCTTTACGCCAAGGCGAAGCGCGGCGAGATCAAGAACTTCACCGGCATCGACAGCCCCTATGAGGCGCCGGAGGCGGCGGAGCTGACGCTCAAGACCGTCGGCAAGGATCCGGCCACGCTGGCCGAAGAGATCGTCGCCTATCTCAGGCAGAAGGAGATCGTCCCCTGACGACCGTTCGGCCCTTTCTGATGTTCCAGGGCGACGCGGAAGCGGCGATGGATTTCTATTCGACACTGTTCGCCGAGGCCACCATCGACGAGATCGAGCGCTATCAGGAAGGCGAGCTCGGCAAGCCCGGCTCGGTAAAGCGCGCCGTGTTCTCGATCGGCGACCAGTCGCTCGTGCTGATCGACAGCGCCGTGCGCCACGATTTCACGTTCACCCCGTCGTTCTCGCTCTTCGTCGAATGCGACAGCGAGGAGCAGCTGGCCTGGCTGTTCGCGCAGTTATCGGAAGAGGGCCGCGTGTTCATGCCGCTCGGCACCTACGGCTTCAGCCGCCAGTTCGCCTGGGTCGCCGACCGCTTCGGCGTGTCCTGGCAGCTCAATCTCGCCTGAGGTACGTATGACGCCCGCGCCGATCAAACCCGTCATCGCCAAAGAGACGCTCGACGCCATCGACATCCGCATCGGCACGATCGAGGCGGTGAACGAAGTGCCGCGCTCCGACAAGCTTCTCGCGCTGACCGTGAACTTCGGCGATCATACGCGCACCATCCTGTCCGGCATGAAGAAGGAGCGCGCCAACCCGCAGGAGATCGTCGGACGCCAGGCGCTCTTCGTTCTCAATCTCGCGCCGCGCAAGATGGCGGGCGTGGAAAGCCAGGGCATGCTCTTCGATATCGGTTACGAGGACGGCATCTTGCCGGCGCTGGCCCAGCCTGAACGCCCGGTTCCCAACGGCAGCCGGGCGGGGTGATGCCGCGCCTGAACAGGCTTTGTAATCCGCCGTTATGGGCGGAGGTTCCCCCTCACCCACACCTGAGCAGACGTTTCAGCCCGAGCCCTGCATCCCTCTCCCTCAAGGGGAGAGGGGAATCCTGAGCTTCGCGCAGAGTCTGTAAGACTCAGCGTCCACGAGACGATGTTGTGCAAGGCGCTGAATTCCCCTCTCCCCTTGAGGGAGAGGGATGCAAAGCGAGGTTTCGAATTCTGCGCAGATGCGGGTGAGGGGGGAACCTCGCCCTATACGTTGTCAGGCCGCGCCAAAGCTGGTTTCTTTCCATCCGATCAGAATATTCAGGGTGGAAGACATGACCGGCATTACCGCTTACGGCGCCTATATCCCGAGGCTGAGACTCCAGAGAAAAGCCATTGCGCAGGCGAACGCCTGGTTCGCGCCGAATCTTCTGGGCGCGGCCAAGGGCGAGCGCGCCATGGCCAATTTCGACGAGGACGCGGTGACGCTGGCGGTGGAAGCGGGGCGCGCCTGCGTGCCGGCGAATGATCCGATCAAGGATCGCGCCCGCATTGACGCGGCGTATTTCGCCTCCACCAGCATGCCGTTCTCGGATCGCCAGAACGCCGGCATCGTCGCCAGCGCCCTGAGTCTGTCCGACGACATCTCGTCCGCCGACGTGACGTCGTCGATGCGCGCCGGGACCACGGCGCTGATCGCGGGGCTCGATGCGGTGGCGAGCGGGCGTGCGAAAGCGCCGATCGTCGTCGCCGGGGAGAAGCGCAAGGCCCGCGCGGCGTCGACGCAGGAGCTTTCTTTCGGCGATGCGGGCGCCGCCGTGACGCTCGGCAAGGACAAGGTGATCGCGAAGCTCCTGGGCAGCCATTCGCGCACGCTCGATTTCGTCGATCATTTCCGCGGCGAGTCCGAAGAGTTCGATTACGCCTGGGAAGAGCGCTGGATCAGAGACGAGGGCTATACCAAGATCGTGCCGGCCGTGGTGAAGCAGCTGTTCGAGAAGACGGGCATTTCCGGCGGCGACGTCGCGCATTTCATCCTGCCGTGCCCGTTCGCCAAGCTCGACCAGCAGCTGGCGAAGGCCTGCGGCATCGATCCCGCCAAAGTGCGCGACAATCTTGCGGGCACGGTCGGCGATACGGGTTCGGCGCATGCGATCCTGATGCTGGCGCATGCGCTCGAGACGGCGAAGCCCGGCGAGAAGATTCTCGTGGCGCAATTCGGCCAGGGCTGCGATGCGCTCCTCTTCGAAGTGACGCCCGAGATCGAGCGGCTCGAAAACCGCGGCAACGTTTCGGCCTCGCTGGCGCGGCGCAAGGAAGAAACCAACTACATGAAGCTCCTGGCCTTCAACGGCCTCATCGAGCTCGAGAAAGGCATGCGCGCCGAAGTCGACAAGCGCACCGCGCTGACCGTCGTCTATCGCAAGAACGACATGCTGATGGGCCTCGTGGGCGGCAAATGCCGCGTCTGCGGCACGGCGCAGTTCCCCAGGAGCCGCGTCTGCGTGGGGCCGAACTGCAAGTCGGTCGACAGCCAGGACCCCTACAGCTTTGCGGAGCAGACCGGCACGGTGCTGTCATGGTCGGCCGACTTCCTCACCTATTCCATGTCGCCGCCCAACCATTACGGCATGATCACCTTTGCCGACGGCGGCCGCTTCATGGCCGACATCACCGATGTCGATCAGGGCCAGATCGATTCCGGCACCAAAGTGAAGATGAGCTTCCGCGTGAAGGACCGCGACGAACGCCGCGGCTTCGTGCGATATTTCTGGAAGGCGGTGCCGGCGTAGGTCGTCCTGTCAACCTTGGTGTCATTCCCGCGAAAGCGGGAACCCAGGAGAACATGGTACGCAAACGTACTACGATCCGCTGGGTCCCCGCTTTCGCGGGGATGACACTGAATTTAGATTGGAAATAACGCGATGCGCTTCAACCGTCCGAAATTTCTCTCGACTATGCCGATCGGTCTGTTGTTCCTCGGCGCAGCGGCCGTCGGTGCGCTGGCGATCGGGACCATTGCGATCGGCGCCCTGGCCATCGGCAAGATCAGGATCGGCAAGGTCGAGATCGACCGCCTGTCGGTCCGCAGGCTGATCAAGGATGGCGACGGCGCCAAGTAGGCGCGTCCCATGCAGAAATTCGACGTCATCGTCGTCGGGCTTGGCGCCATGGGCAGCGCCGCGCTTTACCAGCTTGCGAAGCGCGGCGTGCGCGTCGCGGGCCTCGACAGGTATTCGCCGCCGCACGACCAGGGCTCGAGCCATGGCGGCACGCGCATCACGCGGCTGGCGATCGGGGAGGGCGCGCATTACACCCCGCTCGTGAAGCGCTCGCATGAAATCTGGCGCGAGATCGAGAAGGAGACGGGCGCCGACCTGCTGACGCAATCTGGCGAGCTGATCATCAGCAGTGCCGCGCGCAAATCCTCCCTCCACATCGAAGGCTTCTTTCAGAACACGGTGGATGCGGCGCGGCGGCATGGCATTGCGCATGAGCTTCTCGATGCGAACCAGATCCGCCGACGCTTTCCGCTGTTCGACATCCGCGATGACGAACACGGCTTTTTCGAGCCGGAAGCCGGCTTCCTGCGGCCCGAAGCCTGTATCGGGGCGCAATTGTTGCTGGCGGAGAAACACGGCGCCGCGATTCACCGCAACGAGGCAGTGATGACTTTCGAGTCGACAGCAGCCGGCGTCACCGTCACGACGGACCGCGGGCGCTATGCTGCCGACCGAATCATCGTTGCGGCCGGCGCATGGCTGCCGACGCTTCTGGGCGGACCGTTCGAAAGGCTGCTGCGCGTCTATCGTCAGGTGCAGCACTGGTTCGCGGTCGACGGCGATGTCTCGCAGCACACGCCGGAACATTTTCCGGTCTTCATCTGGGAACTCGCGGACTGGCCGCAGGGCATTTACGGATTCCCGGTCATCGACGGTTTCGGCCTGAAAGTCGCGACCGAGCAATATGCCGAGACGACGTCGCCCGATGCCGTGGCGCGGAGCGTCGGCGACGAAGAAATCGCGCTGATGCGCGAGCGCATCGCCGTCCCGAACATCAAAGGGCTCAGCGGCCGCAGCACCAGATCGGCCGTCTGTCTTTACACCGTGACGCCGGATGCCGGGTTCATCATCGACCGCGCGCCGCAGTCGGACCGGGTCATCCTCGCTTCCTGCTGCTCCGGCCACGGCTTCAAGCATTCCCCGGCGATCGGCGAAATCCTGGCCGACATGGCCGAGCGCCGCGCGCCGGCCTTCGATCTCGCGCCCTTCCGGCTCGCGCGCTTCGGTTGATTTGGCTATCATCGGCCGCAAAGATAATCGGAGAGACGCCCATGCCCTATGTCGAGAACCGCATCATCCACGATGCCGACTCCCATCTGATGGAACTCGCCGACTGCCTCGACGATTTCCTCGATCCGAAGATCCGCCCCCGCTACGACGCGCTGCCGAAGCTGAAGGCGTGGCCGCGCGACGGCGAATGGGTGAAGAAGGCGCGGGCGCAGCAGGACGATCCGGATTTCCGCTCGGGCGACATCGCCAATCTGATGCTGCGCAAGAATTATCAGGCCCTCGGATCGTTCCGCCGCGAGGATCGTCCGAAAGCGCTCGATGCGCTGGGCTTCGCGAGCCAGCTCGTGTTCACCACATGGTCGCTCGGCAATTTCGGTCTCGATCAGGGCGACGATTTCGAGCTCTGCTACGGCGTCGCCGAAGCGCACAACCGCATGATGACGCATTTCTGCTCCGTCGACCGCAGGCTTCTCGCGACGGCCTATATCCCGCTGGTCGATTTCGGGCAGACGAGGGCGATCGCCGAACGCGCCATCAGGATGGGCGCCAAGGCGCTCCTCATTCCGTCGCGTTGTCCCGAAGGCCATTCGCCGAGCCACATCGCCTTCGATCCGCTGTGGGCGATGGCGGAGGAAGCGGGATTGCCGATCCTTTTCCATGTCGGCGGCGAAGAAAAGCTCAACCCCGACTACTTCGACAACGGCCTGCCGCGCGTGAAAGATTTCCACGGCGGCGAAGAGAACTTCACCTCCGTGAGCTACATGCCGATTCCGCATTCGGTGATGACGACGCTGGCGGCGCTCATCTTCGACCGCGTGCTCGATCGTTTTCCGAAGCTGAAATTCGGCGTCATCGAACTCGGCGCCTCATGGGTGCCGGGCTGGATGCGGTTCATGGATTCCGGCGCGCTGGCGTTCGTGAAGAACGAAGAACGCCTGCAGAAGCTTTCGCTGACGCCGTCCGAGTTCGTGCGCCGCCAGGTGCGCGTGACGCCCTATCCGCACGAAGACGCGGGCTGGATCATCGCCAATTCGGGGCCGGAAGTGTGCCTCTTCTCGTCGGACTTCCCGCATGTCGAAGGCGGCCGCAATCCGCTCAAGCGGTTCGATGAATCGCTGAAGGGGCGCACGCAGGAAGAGATCGACGGCTTCTACTGCAACAACTTCATCGATCTCATGGGCGAGGGTTTGGCGCCCGATTTGCGGCGTCCGCGGTTGTCCGTGGCCGCGTAAGCCGCGATTGGCCGAGACAGAACCGCTCCCCGCCATTCGTCATCACCCGGTGTGCGATGGCGCATCGGGGCCCCGGCCGGCTCAGGCAGCAAAAAAGCCCCGCCGGAGGTCCGGCGGGGCTTCTCGCAATTGCCAGGCTGACTTTGCGCTTAGTGCGGCGGCGGCGGCGGCTCGTCGTCCGACGGCGGCGGGCCCATTCGATCGCGGTCCCGGTCCATGCCGCCCATGCGCTCATCCGGACCCACATAGTGCAGCGTCATGTCGCCGATGCCGGCAGCGACGTTGAGGCCGGTCTCGCCCTGAATGCTGACAGGCTGCAGCGTAAAGGAACGGTTGAATCCGCCGACAAGGGCGTTCACGCCCGCGCCTGCGCCGACGGCCGCGCTGCCTTGCACACCCACATAATGACCCGCGAGCGCGCCGCGCTCGGGCCCGGTGTTCGGGGCGAACACATCCCAGACGATCACCGCGCTCGACGTATAGCCGATGTCGACGCCGAATTTGCTGACGTCGCCCCTGTAGCGTTCGGCGTAAGGACCATGATGATAGATGCAATGGATCGACTTCGACGATCCGAATATGAAACCCCACCCGCTGCTTTCATGGCAGGTAAGGACGCCGACCTTCACGCCTTCGGCCTTGGCTGGTGCGCCGAATGCAACGGCGGCAGCGGCGGCAAGCGCCAATGCACCGCTCAGGCGGCTCAAGTTCTTGGACATGTAAATATCTCCTGCGTCTCCCTCGCGTACTGCGCGAGCTCACGACCCGTCCTGCACCGGTTGTCGCCGGCCGCATGAACTGGTCGGGGCAGGAACGCATGTCGGAAGCCGGGGGTTCCTAACCTCTTTCGAATTTGTGGTCGTCTTAACGAAACTTCACGCGTATTGCGAGCATCGCGGCAAAATTGCGGCCGCGTGTGCTATCGCTTCTCTGCAAGCGCGCGCGCCGCTTCCACGAACTCGCTCGGCATCATCACGATGGTCATGGTGTTCTGCTCGGCGCCGACTTCCGTCAGCATCTGCATGCGCCGGAGCTCGAGCGAGGCGGGCGTCTTCATGATCTCGTCGGCGGCTTCGCGCAGCTTGCGTGCCGCTTCGAGCTCCGCTTCCGCCTTGATGATGCGGGCGCGCTTCTCGCGCAATGCTTCGGCTTCCTGCGCCATGGCGCGCTGCATGGATTCCGGAATCTCCACGTTTTTCATCTCGACGTTCTGGATCGCGACGCCCCACGGCTCGGTGATCGTGTCGACGCGCTCCTTCAGGAGGGATGCAAGCTTCTCGCGCTCCTTCAACACGTCGTCGAGCGTGTGCTGGCCGATCGTGTTGCGCAGCGTCGTCAGCGCCGTCTGAATGACGGCATTGCGCACATCCTGGACTTCGATGATGGCGCGGTCGGGCGAGACGACGCGATACCAGATCACCGCGTTCACTTTGATCGGCACATTGTCCTTCGTCATCGTCTCCTGCTGCTCGACGCCGTCGGTCAGGACGCGCATATCGACGATCACGACGCTCTCAACCAGCGGGATGATCCAGAAGAGGCCCGGCCCGCGCGTGGCGGTGTAGCGGCCGAAGCGGAAGACCAGCGCACGCTGGTATTGCTGCGCCACGCGGAAGCCCGACAGGGCGATGACGACGAGGATGGCGAGGAGGACAATCGCGAGCATGGGGCCTGACCCCTTCGGTTTCACCCCGTAAACTACCCGGATTCGGCCGTAAAAACGTGTGCGCGAGGCGGCTTTACAGCGGGGCGCGGCGGCAGTTAGATGACGCCAAGTCAATATTGGGAGAGAATTATGGCATCGGGAATCCGGGACAAGGTCGCGATCCTCGGCATGGGCTGCTCGAAATTCGGCGAGCGCTGGGACATGGGCGCGGAAGAGCTCATCGTGGAAGCCTATCTCGAGGCGATGAAGGATGCCGGCGTCGAGACGAATCAGATCCAGGCCGCCTGGTTCTCGACCGCGATGGACGAGCAGCATGTCGGCAAGGGCGGCACGCCGCTGTCGGTGGCGCTGAGGCTGCCGAACGTGCCCGTCACCCATGTCGAGAATTTCTGCGCGTCGGGCTCGGAAGCCTTCCGCGGCGCGGTCTATGCGGTTGCGGCCGGCGCCTGCGACATCGCTTTGGCGCTCGGCGTCGAGAAGCTGAAGGACACGGGTTATGGCGGCCTGCCGCAGCGCGAGCAGGGCACGCTCAATCCGCTTTGGACCGCGAACGGCTCGGCGCCCGGCAATTTCGCGCAGCTCGCCTCGGCCTATCGCGCCAAGCACGGCGTCTCGAAGGACGACCTGAAGCGCGCCATCGCGCATGTGTCGGTGAAGAGCCATGCAAACGGCGCCAAGAATCCGAAGGCGCATCTGCAGAAGCCGATTACCGAAGAGATGTGCCTCAACGCGCCGATGATCGCCGAGCCGCTCGGCCTCTTCGATTGCTGCGGTGTGTCGGACGGCGCCGCCTGCGCCATCGTGACGACGCCCGAGATCGCGCGCTCGCTCGGCAAGAAGGACATCATCACCGTCAAGGCGCTGCAGCTCGCGCTGTCGAACGGTCTCGAAAGCCAGCACAATTCCTGGGATGGCAGCTATTTCCACACCGCGCGCATCGCCTCCAGGCGCGCCTATGAAGAAGCCGGCATCAAGAATCCGCGCGAAGACGTGTCGATGATCGAAGTGCATGACTGCTTCTCCATCACCGAGCTCGTCACCATGGAAGACCTTCACATCTCCAAGGAAGGCGAGGCGTGGAAGGATGTGATGAGCGGCTTCTACGATGCGGACGGTCACACGCCGTGCCAGATCGACGGCGGCCTCAAATGCTTCGGTCATCCGATCGGCGCCTCCGGCTTGCGCATGCTCTACGAAATGTATCTGCAGCTTCTGGGACGCGCCGGCGCACGGCAGCTGAAGAATCCCACGATCGGCCTGACGCACAATCTGGGCGGCGCGCCGTCCATGAATGTCTGCTCGGTGGCGATCATCGGGGCGGAAGGCGCGTAGACGGCGTAAAGCAGAAATCGGTCATATTCCGCTGCCATGGTGATAGGCTAAAGTCGAATCCGGCTTTTTCGGCGTGGCCAATTTCGGGGCGGCATGATCGAAGTTCGCGATCTCGTATACGAGTATCCCAACAAGCGCGCGTTGGACGGCGTTTCCCTCACCGTCGCGCCGCAGAGCATCACGGCGCTCGTGGGGCCGAACGGCGCCGGCAAGACGACGCTGCTGCGCTGTCTCGCGGCGCTCGAGCCGCCTTATGCAGGCAGCGTCACCATCGACGGCCTCGACACGCGCGAGAGCCCGCGCCAGATCCACGAGCGGTTGGGCTATCTTCCCGACTTCTACGGACTCTATGACGAGCTGAGCGTCCGGCGCGTCCTCACCTACGCCGCCTGGTCGCACGGGCTTGCGCCGGCGCTTGCCGGTGCGGCGGTCGAAAAAGCCGCAAGCCGCGTCGGTCTCGCCGATCGTCTCGACTCCAAGGCGGGCGAACTCTCGCGCGGCCTCAGGCAGCGGCTCGCCATCGGCCAGGCGATCGTGCATGAGCCGAAAGTGGTTCTGCTCGACGAGCCGGCCGCGGGCCTTGATCCGCAGGCGCGGCGCGATCTTTCTTCGCTGCTGCTGCAGCTGCGCGATGCCGGCATGACACTGGTCGTGTCGTCGCACATCCTGGCCGAGCTCGAAGACTATTGTTCGACCATGATCATCGTCGATGACGGGCGCGTGGTCGGCGGCAAGCCGATCAAGGTGCGTGACGACGAGCGGCCGCGCTACATGCTGGAGCTTGCGACGGCGCGCAGCGACCTGCGTCAGTTCCTCGTCGCCGCCGGCATTGACGTGATCGAGACGGGCGATCATCACGCGCTCTTCACCTTCACGCGCAACCCGAGTGCCCGCGCCAAGCTGATCCGCGATCTCGTCAAGGCGGGCTTCGACGTGTCGAGCTTCGCGGAAACGACCCGCGCCCTCGAAGAGACTTATTTCGCGCAGGTGAAAGCGTCATGAATCCGGAATTCCGCCGCAATGTCTGGCTGGAACTGACGCCGCGCCGTCTGATGACGATGACGGCGGTATTGGTGCTGGCGTTCTTCGCCGCCGCCGTGTCCGGCAACGAATGGCTGCCGCTCTCCGCCGCGACTACGCTGTTCTATTTCATCGTCGTGTTCTGGGGCGCGCGCAATGCGGCCCTGAGCGTGGTCGGAGAAATCCGCGAGCGCACCTGGGATTTCCAGCGCCTGTCCGCGCTCGGCGCCGGCGAGATGACCTGGGGCAAGCTGTTCGGCGCCACGATCTTCAACTGGTATGGCGGCGCCATCTGTCTCGTCGTCATTCTCGGCTACCGCATCGCGCATGACGGCGCCATCGCCGGTCTCATCAGCCTCGTCTATTTTGTCGTCATCGGGTTGATCGCGCAGTCGGTTGCGCTGCTGTCGAGCCTGATCGCCGCCATGCGCCGCCAGCGCCATACGCAGCTCGAAGTATTCTCCTATCAGGTGCTCGGCATCGTCGCCGCGTTCCTGGCCTACAGCGTCTGGAAGATCGCCGATCCCGCCGGAGCCATCGGCGTTCGCCTCAAGGCTGCGGCCGATACGATCCCGTGGTGGGGTCAGGATCTCAACGCGCGTGCGTTTCTCCTGACGTCGCTCGCCGTGTTCGCCGGCTGGACTCTTGTCGGCTGCTATCGCGCCATGCGGCTCGAGCTCAAGATGCTCAACGGGCCGTTCGTGTGGCTGTCGTTCCTGATCTTCATGGGCATCTATGTCGCGGGCTTCGATGCCTGGCTGCCGAAAAGCGACGCCATCAGCGTGCGCGACGCGGTGGCGTTGCGGCTCGCGCTGGCGGGGACGACCTTCGCGATCATCACCTACATCATGGTGCTTTTGGAACCGAAGGACCGCGTTCTGTACCGCTGGATGGGCGCGGAGCTGGCGCAGGGCCATCTCGGCCGCATCGCCTGGGCCATGCAGGGCTGGATGATGAGCTGCAAGGCGGCCTTCATCATCGGCATCGCCTTGATCGTCTGGCTGGTGCATGAGGATGCCGCTCCTGCCGCGGCGTTCGTCGGCGCGGCGCTGGGATTCCTCTTGCGCGACGTCGGCATCTTCGTGCTGCTGCAGGCCTTGCCCGGCCCCCGCCGCGGTGATTTCGCAGCCGTCGTGACGCTCTTCGCGCTCTATGTGCTGGCGCCGGCGATTGCGAACGGTTTCGGCGCGAGCCAGTCCCTGGTCATCTTCTATCCGCAGCTGACGACGCCTGTCTGGACGAGCCCAGCCGTCGCATGGGCGGAAGCGTTGATCATCGTCGTCTTGACGGTCAGCCGCATCGCGGGAAGCGTGCGTCGGCCGAGCGCGGCGGCGGCGGTCTAGGCGTTGCGTGAGCGCCTGTTGCAACAGGCCGGTGCCCGTTGTTGCGTGGCGCGCGCCGTCACACCGCGAAACTTATGTGAGCGCAAATACATCTCGTGCGGCGCGGTTTTGCATGCACAAACGGGCGATTTTGCTTGACCATTTTGATCAAATGGCATACCGTTTTTTTTATAACGAATTGCTGCGCCCGGCGCTCTGATCGAGCGGCCGGGCTTTTGTTTGCTCGCGCGCGGGGCCCGGCGCGAGACTGTTACCGTGCCAATTGCGTGTTTTTGTCAGGATAGTTTTCGGACTCTCGCCGCGAACGCTTTGAAGGACATTGAAGATTCGTTCGCCGGCGGATTTTTCGCGTGAGAAAATTGCCTGCAAATGCGGCTTGATCACGGAATTTCGCGTGCTAAGGCGCGCCTTCCGCAGCCTGCTTCAGTCCCGAATAGCCCGGCTGGTCGATCGCCACCTTGTCGCGCGTCGTCTTTTCGAGATGTTCGACGAGGCCCGGCGTCGCGATCGTGAACTTGCCTGAGCGGATTCGTTTGCAGAGTTCGCGGTTCAGTTCCTCGAGCGTGCCGTCCTGCGCCAGAAGCCCGCGCAGCCGCGCCAGTTCTTCATGCGAGGCCCTGGGGCCCTGATCGAGCTCGCGCACGACGATGGCGAGCGCGTTGGTTGCCACGCGCGCATGAAAGGCGGTGTGACCCTTCAGCTCGGGCATGGCTTTGGTCTCGAGGAATTCGCGCACCGCTTCGACGAGTTCGCGCATCGAGGGCTGGTCCATCATGGCTTACAGCTTTCCGTGGAAGATGAGATTGACGAGATCGATTTCGGTTTCCGAGGAACGCCGTCCGATCGCCGCGCGCTCGACGGAATGGTCGGCACGGAAGCCCTGATACATCGACATGCACATGATGCCCCATTTGAGCGAGCCGTAGACGATCCAGGTGCGCGCTTCGTCGGGATCGATGTCTTCGCCGCCCGCTTTGCGGTAGCCCCTGATCAGGTCCTCGAGATCGCCGAAGCCGCCGACGACTTTCTCCGCCACGCCGAAGCGCCACGAGTTCGTGCAGATCCAGCCGATGTCTTCCATCGGGTCGCCGATATGCGTCAGCTCCCAGTCGAGCGCAGCTTCGACGCCGTCGGGCGAGATGAGGAGGTTGCCGTGACGGAAATCACCATGCACCAGCGTCTGGCGTTTGGACATCTTCATGCGCGGCTCGAGCCACTGGAACGCCAGCTCGAACATCGGATGGGGATAGTCGTAGAGATCGTAGATCTCGCGATAGCGTTTCAGCTGCGACGGCCCGTCCATCACCTGAAGCACCTTGCGCAACGGCTCGATATTGACCTTGTGGATATGCGCGAGGATTTCGCCGCACTGGAAGGCGAGGTCGGGACGGATGGAGTCGAAATCCGGATCGCGCAGGATCTTGCGCGCGATGGTCTCGCCGGGCAGCCGGTCCATCACATAGCCGACGCCGGCATGATCTTCCGGCTTCAGCACATAGCGCACGCGCGGCGCTGCCACGCCCTGCGCCCGCGCCGCTTCGATGACGATCGCTTCGGTCTCCAGCGGCACCGAATTGGCGCTGGCGCCGCCCTGTCGCGGGATGCCTCCCGGCGCGCGCCTGAGGATCAGCGGCAGAAGATGATCGTGCACGGCGACATCCATCGCCCATGTCTCCTGGCTCGCGCCGCCCGAAAGGCGCGTCATCGCGGTGATGTGCGCGACGCCGTGAAATGCCTTCAGCAGCGCATGCTCGAGGTTCGCCTTGAAATCGTCCGTCATCCACTCACCCTGTCCGCAGATACTTCACGGCTTCGTCGCGCCCGAAAAGATAGAGCAGCACGCGCAGCGCCTCGCCGCGGGAAGTCTTCAGCCCCGGATCCTTTGCCAGCACCAGTTTCGCATCGTCGCGCGCCGCTGCAAGGAGGTCCGCGTGGACGGCAAGGTCCGCCATGCGGAATTCCTCGAGGCCGCTCTGTCGGGTACCCAACAATTCACCCGCGCCGCGCAGCTTCAGGTCTTCCTCGGCGATGACGAAGCCGTCGTCGGTGTCGCGCAGGGTCTTGAGCCGCGCCTTGGCGGTCTCGCCCAGAGGCGGATGCCAGACGAGAAGGCAGGTCGACCGGCCCGAACCGCGGCCAACGCGACCTCTGAGCTGATGGAGCTGCGCCAGCCCGAATCGCTCGGCGTGCTCGACCACCATGATGGTTGCCTCGGGAACGTCGACGCCGACTTCGATGACGGTGGTGGCGACCAGCACGGCGGTCTCGCCGCTTTTGAAGCGGGCCATGGCGGCATCGCGCTCCGGCCCTTTCATGCGGCCATGGACGAGATCCACTTTCGAACCCAGCTGCTGTTTCAGCATCGCGGCGCGGTCTTCCACCGCGGCGAGATCGACTTTCTCGGACTCCTCGACCAGCGGACACACCCAATAGGCGCGGGCGCCTTTGGCGATGGCGCCTTTCAGATGCGCGACCACCTCGTCGAGGCGTTCGGCAGAGAGCACGCGCGTCGTGACCGGCTTGCGCCCGGGCGGACGTCCCATGATGCGCGAGACATCCATGTCGCCATAGGCCGTGAGCTGCAGCGTGCGCGGGATCGGCGTCGCCGTCATCACCAGCACGTCGACGGGCCGCTCGCCTTTGCCTTGCAGCTTCATGCGCTGATGCACGCCGAAGCGATGCTGTTCGTCCACGACGGCGAGACCAAGATCGCGGAAGGCGACGTCTTCGGAGAACAGCGCATGGGTGCCGACGAGGATATCGATCTCGCCGCCGGCGAGCTTCGCCAGGATATCTTCGCGCGGACTGCCGCGTTCGCGGCCGGTCAAAAGCGTCATGCGCACGTCTGCCGCGCGCGCGAGCGGATCGAGCGCCGCGAAATGCTGCCGCGCCAGGAGCTCCGTCGGCGCCATCAGCGCGCCTTGCGCGCCGGCTTCGACGGCGTCGAGCAGCGCCAGCATCGCGACGATGGTTTTGCCGGCGCCGACATCGCCTTGCAGGAGCCGCAACATGCGCGTCGGCGAGGCCATGTCGGCTTCGATTTCGGCGAGCGCGGATGTCTGCGCGTCGGTCAGCGCGAAGGGCAGGGCCTTCAGCGCCTTGGCTCTCAGATGCCCGTCGCCCTTGATGGCGCGGCCTTTCGGCGTCCTCAATTGCGCGCGGATCAGCATCAGCGCCAGCTGATTGGCGAGCAACTCGTCATAGACGAGGCGCAACCGGGCCGGAGTCGTCGGCGACAGATCGGCTTCGCTTTTCGGACCGTGCGCCTCCTTCAGCGCCTCGTTGAAGCTCTTCCAGCCTCTGCCGCGCAGGAACGCCTTGTCCTGCCATTCCGGCATCTGAGGCACTTTCTCGAGCGACGCCTGGATGGCGCGGTAGAGCGACTTCGCCGGCAGACCTTCGGTCAGGCGATAGACAGGCTCGTGCGCCGGCAATGCGTCTTCGTTTTCCGGCGGCACGACATAGTCGGGATGGGCGATCTGCCGGCGGCCGCTGAACTCCTCGAGCCGCCCGCTGACGAGCCGCTTTGTTCCACGCGGCAGAAGGCCCGTGATGTAGTCGGCGCGCGCATGGAAGAACACCAGCTCCACGAGCCCCGTCTCGTCGGAGCATTGCACGCGGTAGGGTTGGCGGCGGTCCTTCGGCGGCTTGTGGTCGAGCACGTTGAGCAGCAGCGTGACGATGCGGCCCGTTTCGGCGTCGATCAGCTTCGGGCGATAGGAGCGGTCGACGAGGCCCGTCGGCAGATCGAAGATCAGATCCACGAGGCGCTTGCCCGCGGCCACCGCGATCAGCTTCTCGATCCTCGGCCCCACGCCCGGCAGCGTGCGTGTGTCGGCAAAGAGCGGAAACAGAATCGCGGGGCGCATATCGGGGATAAAGATAGCCGGAGAAGCTGCCCGCTCAAGGGACGCGGTGCGACCCGCCTCCCCACAAGGGGGAGGCGGGATTATCATCGGCCCCGAAAGGACACCCCATGATCAAGCTCAGCTTCTGCCTGCACCGGCTGCCGCATCTGAGCCGGGAGGAATTCCAGACCTATTGGCGCCACACCCATGCGCCGCTGGTGAAGAAGAACCGTGCGCCTTTGCGTATCCGCCGCTACGTGCAATGCCATGCCGTGACCACAGAGCTGAACGATCTCATCCGTGCCGGCCGCAATGCGCCGGAGATGTATGACGGCGTCGCCGAGCTGTGGTGGGAGACCTTCGACGATCTTCAGGCGGCGATGGCGTCGCCGGAAGGGCAGGCCGCGGGCCTCGAATTGCTGGAAGACGAACGCAAATTCATCGACCTGGCGCGCTCGCCCTTGTGGTTCGGCAGCGAGTTCGAAGTGTTCGGTTGAACGCTGCGTGCGCGGAGAGAGCCCCTCACCCGCACCTGAGCAGAATATTGCACCGAACCCTGCATCCCTCTCCCTCAAGGGGAGAGGAGAAATTTTGACCTCGCTCCGACAATACTGCTGCCCGTGCAGTGCGCAGAGTTTCTCCTCTCCCCTTGAGGGAGAGGGATGCAGGTCTCCGAAGGAGATGTCTGCGCCGGTGTGGGTGAGGGGTGAACCTCGTCCTTGGAGACGAATCTCGTTCTACCTTACGAACCCCGCGCCCTTCAGGAATTCCAGAACCGCTTTGTTGAACGCGTCCGGCTGATCGATGTTGGCGGCGTGGCCGGCGTCGGGGATGACGACCTTCTTCGCGCCGGGAATTTTCGCGGCCATGTAATCGCTCGCGGCCAGGAACGGCTTGTCGTTGGCGCCGACGACGACCAGCGTCGGAACGTCGATGTCGGGCAGACTCGAGATCACCCGCGCATTCTTCTGCGTAAGCATGCCGCGCGCGGCGTGCGCAAGACCCGATGCATCGCGATGCGGCGCCGTGCGCTGCTCCGCGCTCGCTTCGCTCAACCGGCCCAAACCCTCTTTCTCGTAGCGATCCGCCGTCTGCAGCGCATAGGTGTTCCAGTTCTCGCGCGCGTCGTCGCTCTTGAAGCCGGGACCCGTGTCGATGATCAGAAGCGCGCGCACGCGCTCGGGATGCGCCAGCCGGAAGGCGAGGCTCATATAGCCGCCGAGCGACAGCCCTCCGACGATCGCCTCTTTTGCGCCGACTTCGTCGAGCACCGCCTCCATGTCCTGCACGGTCAGCGCCTGCGAGTACTGCAGCGGATCGTTCGGATAGTCGGAGCGGCCATGGCCGCGCATGTCCCAGGTGATGACGCTGAAATGTTTGCCGAAGGCTTCGCGCTGGCCGGCCCACATATGCGAGGAGGACGAATAGCCGTGCGTCAGAAGCAGCGGCGGGCCTTCGCCGTAGACTTCGTAGTAGATCTTGACGCCTTCCCGATCGATCAAAGCCACGCGGTCTCTCCCAAATTATGTGCCGGTGAAGTTGCCCGGACGCCGCTCGGCCACGGCGCGGATCCCCTCGGCGAAATCCGCCGTCTTGCGCAACGCCGTCTGGATGACGAGCTCCCTGTCCGTCTGCGCCTTCACCTCTTTGGCGATGTCGGCGCGCAACGTCGCGCGAGTCGCTTCGACCGCCAGAGGTGCATTCTCCGCCAATTCGCGCGCCAGCGCGAGCGCCGTTTCGCGCAAACGCTCCTGCGGCACGACGTCGTCCACAAGTCCCCAGCCAAGCGCCTCCTCGGCCTTGATGCGCCGGCCGGTGAGGCACATCAGCGCGGCCTTCTGCGCGCCGACAAGTCTCGGCAATGTCGCGGTAATGCCGAAGCCCGGGTGAAATCCAAGCTTCACAAAATTGGCACTGAAGCGCGCTTCGGGCGCCGCAACGCGGAAGTCCGCCGCCAGCGCGAGGCCGAGGCCGGCCCCGATGGCCGCGCCCTGCACCGCCGCCACGACCGGCTTCCTGGTCGAGAAAAGGCGCACGGCCTGCTCGTAGAGCGAGCCCGTGCCGCCGTCGCCGACGCTGTCGCGCGCCGCGAAATCCGCACCTGCACAAAAGCTCTTGCCGGCCGACATCAAGAGGCTAACGCGCAGGGCTTTCTCCGCGTCGACGTCGAAGAGCGCATCCGCCAGATCTTTCATCAGCGTCACGGTGACGTGATTGTGCGGCGGCCTGTCGATCTCGAGAAGCGCAACGTGTCCGTCGGTCCGTGTACTGATATCGCCGTAACGCTCTTTCATCGCGAGCCTCTATCGCTTGGCGCCGAGCAGATTGCGAGCAACCACCCATTTGTGCACTTCGGTCGGGCCGTCATAGATTCGCATGGTGCGGATCTTCGACGCCATCAACTGCAGCGGCAGTTCCTTCGTCATGCCCATGGCGCCAAAGGTCTGCATGGCACGGTCGACCACTTCCCACGCCATCTCGGTCGCATAGGCCTTGATCATGGAGATCTCGAGCCGGACGTCGCGCCCCTGATCGAGCTTCCAGGCGCAATCATATGTCATAAGGCGCGCCGCATGGATGCGCGTCGCCGCGTCCGCAACCCACCACTGGATCGCCTGGCGTTCCGACAAAGGTTGTCCGAAGGTCACGCGCTGGGGCGCGAACTCGCACATCATGTCGAGGGCGCGCTGCGCCATGCCGATGGACCAGGCCGCCATCTGGATGCGCCGTGTGCCGAGACGGAGCTGCATCGGCGCGAAGCCGTTGCCCTCCTGGCCGAGGAGCTTCCAGCCTTCGACGCGGCAATCCTCCAGCACGACTTCGTAAGTGGCGGCGCCGCCGATCATGGGAATGCGGCGCAGCACCTTGAAGCCCGGCGCGTTCTTGTCGACCAGGAAGGCAGAGATACCGCCGCGGGCGCCTTTCTGCTTGTCGGTCACGGCCATCAGGATGGTGAAATCGGCTTCGGCTGCGCGGCTGATCCAGATCTTGCGTCCGTTGATGATCCAGTCCTCCCCGTCGCGTTCGGCGCGCGTCGTCATGCCGGCGGGATCGGCGCCCGCGCCCGGCTCCGAAATGCCGATGGCGGAAATGGTTTCGCCGCGCACGTAAGGCGCGAGATAAGCTTCGCGCTGGCGCTCGTTCACTGTCGCCATCAGCATGCGCAAATTCGGCGAGTCCGGCGGCAGCGTGTACGGCGTGATGGTGCGGCCCATCTCCTCATTGACGCCGATCATGGAGACGGAGGGCAGGTCGCTGCCGCCGACATCGGCCGGCGCATCGAGGCCCCACAGCCCCAGCTCCTTCGAGATCTTGTCGAGCCGGACATGCTCTTCGGCCCCGATCCCCCAGCCCTTGCCGGACGCCTCGCGCGCCAGCACGTCGGCCTCGAGTGGCATCAGTTCCTTCTCCACGAATTTGTGGACCAGGTCCTTCAGCATGCGGTCTTCTTCGGAGAGCTCGAAATCCATGGTTTTCCGCCCTGATATGAGTGGGTCGTTATCGATCGGTCATAGAGTGCTATGAGCCTGCGAAGCCGCGCAAGGCCGCGCCAAATGACCACTGGAACGGGCATTTGCCGCGCGCTATACGACCGGCCATGAGTGAGGATGTCGGAAAAAGCCCCGCCGAAAGGCGAAGGGCTCGCTTGCGTTTTCGCAGCGCGCGCCGCGGCTTCAAGGAGGTCGACCTGATCTTCGGCGCGTTCGCGGCGGAATTCCTGCCCGGACTTGACGAGGCGGAGCTCGACCAGTTCGAAGCGCTGCTCGATGTGCCCGACCAGGACGTGTTTGCCTGGCTTAAGGGCGAGCGGCCGGTGCCGGGCACCCATGACACGCCGGTCTTCGCGAAACTCCAGTCGCTCTGTGTGCGTAAGAATCCCCAATGGAACGTTTGAACTATATCGCCCGCGCCGAGGGGCGCCTCACCGTCTCCGGCGCGCCGGAGGGCTATGACGCCTATCTGGCCGCGGAAGCCGCGCTGAGGCGGAAAGGACTGGTTGTCCTTGTCGCCGCCGACGACCTGAAGGCCGAGATGGCCGTGCGCGCGGCGCGATTTTTCGCGCCTCGGCTGACGATCCTGCCTTTTCCGGCGTGGGATTGCCTGCCCTATGACCGCATGTCGCCGAAATCGGACATCGAAAGCGCAAGGCTGGCTACCTTGGCGGCGCTCGTGCGGCGCAAGGCGGATTGGGGGCACGGTCTCGTGGTCACCACCATCAATGCAGTCCTGCAACGTGTGCCGCCGCGCACGGCGATCGAAGGCGCGAGCTTCTTCGCGCAGGCAGGCCACAGCGTCGATCACGACAAGTTGGTCGCCTTCCTCGCGGCCAATGGCTATGGCCGCGCCAGTACGGTGCGAGAGCCCGGCGAGTTCGCGCTGCGCGGCGGCATCATCGATCTGTGGCCGCCGGGCACGTCGGATCCGTTGCGCCTCGATCTCTTCGGCAATTCGCTCGAAGCCATCCGTCGCTTCGATGCCGAGACGCAGCTTTCCTCCGATCAGATCGAGAAGATCGAGATCCTGCCCGCGAGCGAAACGCCGCTCGACCCGGAGACGGTCAGCCGCTTCCGCGCCGGCTATGTCGCGACCTTCGGACCGGCGACGTCCGATCCGCTTTACGAATCCGTGAGCGCCGGCCGCAAGCACCAGGGCATGGAGCACTGGCTGCCGCTGTTCCACGATCATCTCGAGACGCTGTTCGACTATACCGGCGACGCGCTGCTGTTTCTGTCGCATCAGACCGAGGAAGCGAAGAATGCGCGGCTGGACCTGATCCAGGATTATTACACCACGCGGCGGCAGTTCCTCGATCACAAGCCGGACGGGAAGGAAAACCTCTCCGCGCCGCCTTACAAGCCGCTGAAGCCAGAGCAGCTTTATCTCACCGACAAGGAATGGAAGGCGGCGCTGTCGCATCACGATGTGCGCGATCTGTCGCCGTTCCAGGCGCCGGAGTCGAAACACACCGTCGACGCCGGCGGCAAGAAGGGGCGGGATTTCGCGCCGGAACGCACCGCCGACGTGAACGTGTTCGAAGCGGCGGCGGATCATGTGCGCTCGCTGCAGGCGGCGAAGAAGCGCGTCATCGTCACCGCGTGGACGGAAGGCTCGGCGGAGCGGCTTGGCGGCGTATTGTCCGACCACGGACTATCGGCGATGCGTCCCGTCGAGGACTGGCCCGATGCGCTCAAGCTGCACGGCAACGCCGTCGGCGTCGGCGTGCTGGGCCTGGAGCACGGCTTCGAGGCGGCCGACTTCGCCATCGTCGCCGAGCAGGATATCCTCGGCGATCGCATGGTGCGGCCGCGCGCCCGCTCGAAACGCGCGCAGAATTTCCTGACCGAAGCGTCGAGCCTGGCGCCGGGCGATCTCGTCACGCATATCGAGCACGGCATCGGCCGCTATGTCGGGCTGCAGACGATCGACGTCGCCGATGCGCCGCATGATTGCCTTGAGCTGCAATATGACGGCGGCAAGCTATTTCTGCCCGTCGAAAACATCGAGCTTCTGACTCGCTACGGCACGGATGAGGGCTCCGCACAGCTCGACCGGCTGGGCGGCGCCGGCTGGCAGAGCCGCAAGGCGAAGATGAAGGCACGGGTGCGCGAGATTGCAGCCGAGCTCATCCGCATCGCGGCGGCGCGGCAGCTGAAATCCATGCCTGCCGTCGATCCGCCGCAGGGCCTTTTCGACGAATTCTGCGCGCGCTTTCCCTATCAGGAGACCGAGGACCAGGAACGCGCCATTGCCGATGCGATCGAGGATCTGGCGAAGGGGCGGCCGATGGATCGCCTTGTCTGCGGCGATGTCGGTTTCGGCAAAACCGAAGTGGCGCTGCGGACGGCTTTCGTCGTTGCGATGGCGAGCGAGCAGGTCGCCATCGTGGCGCCGACGACGCTCCTGGCGCGGCAACACTTCCGCACCTTCCGCGAACGCTTCAAGGGCTTCCCGGTGAAGCTCGGCCAGCTTTCGCGCTTCGTCGATGCGAAAGAGGTGAGGGCGGTGAAAGAGGGCCTCGCCTCCGGCGACATCAATATCGTCATCGGCACGCATGCGCTTCTCTCCAAGACGATAAGCTTCAAGAATCTGGGGCTCGTGATCGTCGACGAGGAACAGCATTTCGGTGTCGGTCACAAAGAGCGTCTCAAGGCGCTCAAAGCCGACGTGCACGTGCTGACGCTGACGGCGACGCCGATTCCGCGGACATTGCAGCTGGCGCTGTCCGGCGTGCGCGATCTGTCGCTGATCACGACGCCGCCGGTCGACCGTCTCGCCGTGCGCACCTTCGTCACGCCGTTCGATCCGCTGGTCGTGCGCGAGGCGCTGCTGCGCGAGCATTATCGCGGCGGCCAGAGTTTCTATGTCTGCCCGCGCATCTCCGACCTGCGCGATGCGGAACAATTCCTCAAGGACACCGTGCCCGAGGTGAAGGTGGCCGTGGCCCACGGCCAGATGGCGGCAACCGTGCTCGAAGACGTGATGACCGCGTTCTACGAGCGCAAGGTGGATGTCCTCATCTCGACCAACATCGTGGAGAGCGGCCTCGACATCCCGACGGCCAACACGATGATCGTCAACCGCGCCGACATGTTCGGCCTGGCGCAGCTTTATCAGTTGCGCGGTCGCATCGGCCGCGCCAAGCAGCGCGCCTATGCCTATCTGACGACGCCGGCCGACCGGAAGCTGACGGAAGCGGCGGAACGGCGACTGCAGGTTCTGCAGTCGCTCGATCAATTGGGCGCGGGCTTTTCCGTCGCCAGCCACGACCTCGACATCCGCGGCGCCGGCAATCTTCTGGGCGACGAACAGTCGGGCCATGTGCGCGAAGTCGGCATCGAGCTTTATCAGGAGATGCTGGAAGAAGCCGTCTCGCAATTGCGCCTCGGCGACGAAGCGAGCGAGCTCGAGGATCACTGGTCTCCGCAGATCAATATCGGCACGGCGGTGCTCATCCCCGAGCAATACGTGCCCGATCTGGCCGTGCGCATGGCGCTGTATCGCCGTGTGGCGACCATCGAGGACCGCAAGGAGATCGACCGTTTTGCGGCCGAGCTGATCGACCGTTTCGGGCCGTTGCCGGATGAAGTGAAGCATCTTCTCGAAATCGTGGCGATCAAGGCGCTGTGCCGCGCGGCGCTGGTGGAGAAGATCGATGCCGGGCCGAAAGGCGCCACGCTCAGCTTCCGCAACAACACCTTCCCGAACCCCGGCGGCCTTGTGCGTCTCATCGCGCAGCATCAGCAGACGATGAAAGTGCGTCCCGACCAGAAGGTCTTCATCGCACGCGACTGGCCGACGCCGGAGCAGCGGCTCAAGGGCACTCAGGCCGTATTGAGCCAGCTGGTCAAGCTTGCCGACGCGGCGTGAACTTGATCTGTAATTGTCATGGCCCCCGACTGCGGGCCACCCAGTTGGATATTGCTCCGCGGTCGAAGATTCATCGAAGTTCAATCGTCGGGGGATTACGCTAACGTCACCTGGGTGGCCCGCAGTCGCGGGCCATGACAATGATTGTGTGTGAAGTGACTCTTATTACTCGGCGAGTAGTTCTTTCCTGTCTCGCGGCTTGGCCGCTTGCTGCCGCATACGCGAAGCCCGCGCGGGCAAGCACAGATCTCCTCCAGCGCACGATGGCGACGGGACGCTTCGTCGCCTACCAGCCGACCGCGCTGAAAGTCGAGAACGGTGTGCTCGGGCACGTGGACGAAGCGAGCATCCGCGCCGATCTCGAGACCCTGCGGCCGTGGTTCGACGGGCTCATCACCTATGGCGCGCTGAACGGCAACGAGCGCGTGGCCGATGTCGCGGCGTCACTCGGTTATCGCGCGGTGATCGCCGGCGTGTGGGATCCGGGCGACAAGACCGAAGTCGCCAACGCCGTCGCCGCATGGCGGCGCAACCCGAAGCTCGTCGCAGGACTCTCGCTCGGCAACGAGATCGTGTTCGGCAAGCGCGGCACCTGGGACGACTACAAGGCCTATATCGCCGATGTCCGCGCCGCCGCGCCGGGCCTGCCGCTCGCCATCGCCGAACCTTTTGCCGAGTACACCGACTATGCCGAAGCGAAATCCGTGCTCGCATTGACGGATTTCATGCTGGTGAACATCCATCCCGTCTTCGAACCATGGTTCAGGACAGCGACGGCCGACAACTGGACGGATTTTGTCGTGCGCGTAATGGCACGGCTTCAGCGGATTTATCGCAAGCCCATTCTCGTCAAGGAAACGGGAATCCCGACCGGTCCGGCCGCCGCGGGATTCAACGAGACGATGCAGCGCGATTTCTACGATCTGCTCGCCAGGCGGTTTCCGCCGTCGCGTCGTCGGGCCTTTGCTTATTTCACCGCGTTTGACGAGCCCTGGCGCCCCGGAGATTTCAATCCGACACCCGGTCAGCATCCCGAAGAGGCCTATTGGGGGCTTTTCACCGCGACACGCCAGCCGAAGCAGGTCGTGGCGGATATTCCCAAGCTCGCAGGCTGATCCCTTTTTCCCGCTGTGGGTTTGCACAGCCTGCATGGCTTGCGCGACGATGCCTGCGGAAATGTCATGGCGCCGCAAGACGATGCTTTGAACCCGCGCCAACGTGTGTAATGACTCCACTCCCGTCCTCACCAAAGGGAGTTCTCATGACCGTTTCCATGTACTCGGCTTCCGTGCCCGTCTACACGCAATTCCTGACTGCGCTTTCGAACGTCCTGAAAAAAGGCGCCGCCTTTGCGGAAGCGAAGAAGATCGACCCGACCGTGCTGATCAATGCACGCATCGCGCCCGACATGTTTGCGCTGGCGCGCCAGGTGCAGATCGCGACCGATCACGCCAAGGGTTCGCTGGCGCGGCTCGCGGGCGTCGAGCCGCCGAAATACGAAGACACGGAAACGACCTTCGACGAACTCGAAGCGCGCATCCAGAAGACGCTCGCCTATGTCAAAACCTTCAAGCCGGAACAGATCGACGGCACCGAAGGCAAGGAAATCGTGCTGACCTTCGGCACGCAGAAATTCCCCTTCAACGGCCAGACCTATCTGATCCAGTTCGCGCTGCCGAATTTCTATTTCCACACGTCGATGGCCTACGCGATCCTGCGCCATAACGGCGTCGAGATCGGCAAGCGGGACTTCATGGGCGGGGTGTGAGGCGTAAGCCTTACGCCTGAGCCAATCCTCCCCCGAACGAAGTTTGGGGGAGGGGGACCGCGACCCGCCTACGCTGAAGCTTCGGCGGGTTTGAGTATGCACTTGGTCCGCCGAAGCCTCGGCGAAGGCGGAAGCGGTGGAGGGGGCCGATGCAGTCGCGGTTCTGGCGGCTGCCCCCTCCGTCTTGCCGCGCTTCGCACGGCAATCCACCTCCCCCGCGCTACGCGCTGGGGAGGATTTAAAAGACCGAAATCTTCGAAACTGCCCAAGCCACCTGTCTTGACAATATGCCTCTCCCGTCCGATATTTCTGTCATGACAGAAACAACAGTCACGGCAGAGAAGCTTCCGGAGGCCCTCCAGCGCTTCATCCTGCATTGGGGCGACATGGGCGGGCAGTGGGGCGTCAACCGCTCGGTCAGCCAGATCCACGCGTTGCTCTACCTTTCGGAGAAACCGCTGACGGCGGAAGACATCGCCGAGACGCTGGGCCTGGCGCGGTCGAACGTCTCGAACTCCATCAAGGAGTTGCAAAGCTGGGGGCTGGTGCGGCGCGTGCCGGTGATGGGCGACCGCCGCGATTTCTTCGAAGCGGAAACCGACGTCTGGACCATCGCGGCCAAGATCGCGGCCGGCCGCAAGGAGCGCGAGATCGATCCGGCGCTGGCGGCGCTCGCAGACTGCGTGGCGGCGGCGGACGGCGACAGCTCCGTCGATCCTGTCGCGGCCGCGCGGCTGAAAGAAATGCTCGCGTTCACGCAAACGGTCGCCGCCTGGTACGAGCAGATGGCGAAAGTCCCGCGGCCGAGCCTGATGATGCTGATCCGGCTGGGGAGCAAGATCATCAATCTCCTGCCGGCGAAGAAAGCCAGATAGGCGGGGAGGGGCCCATGTTGCCGCAACATCGCGCAGCGCAGGCAGGCCCTCCCGACACAAGACAGGATGCGTTAGGCGATCTTCGCTTTCGCAGTCTGTTGTCGCGCGAGGATTGGGCGGCATTGCCGGCCGCGATCCGCAATCGCTTCTCCAAACGCGTCGCGGGCGGTGCGACGGCCATTTATGCCGGCGAGGTCGTCGAGACCGAACTTACGTTCTCGGGCTGGGTTTTTGCGCAATTGGCGCGCCTTGTCGGAAGCCCGCTGCCGCGTTCGCGTGACGCGCATGTGCCGGCCGTCGTGTCGGTGACGGAAGACGTGCGCACCGGCGGACAGATCTGGACGCGCGTCTACGCGCGCAAAGACGGCTTTCCGCAGGTCATCCATTCCGCCAAGCGTTTCACCGGCACAACGGGCCTCGAAGAGCATGTCGGCTGCGGCGTCGGCATGGCGCTGACCGTGCATCAGGAGGAAGGCGCGCTCGTGTTCCGCAGCGCGCATTATTTCTTCCGCATCGGACCGCTGCGCCTGACCTTAGCCGCGTGGCTGACGCCCGGCCTGCTCACCGTCACGCATACGGAAGAGGGTGGGGGACAATTCAGCTTCCTGCTCGAAGTGGTTCATCCCGCGTTCGGCCGGATCATCCGGCAGTTCGCGACTTTCCATGAGGTGGCGTCATGACCTCGACACTCGTCTGGACCCTGATCGCCGTGCAGATCGCCATGGGTGCGTTCGACACGCTGTTCCATCACGAGTTGACCGAACGATTGCCGTGGCGGACGACGCAGCGGCGCGAGCTGTTGCTGCACGGCGCGCGCAATCTGCTTTACGCCTTCCTGTTCGTGACACTCGGATGGTTCGAAGCGGATGGTTTGTTCGCCGTCGTCGCCATGGCGGTGCTCGGCGCCGAGCTCGTCATCACGCTGATGGATTTCGTCGAGGAGGACATGAGCCGGAAGCTTCCGGCCAGTGAACGCATCAATCACACGCTGCTGGCGCTCAATTACGGCGCGATCCTGGTGCTGATCGTTCCGGTATTGCTCGGCTGGGCACACAAGGGCACCGGTTGGAACTCAGCGAACCATGGCTGGTGGAGCGTGCTGGCGAGCCTCGCGGCCATCGCGGTCGTGGTCTTCGGCGCGCGCGATCTGGCGGCTTCGTTGCGGACGAAACGTCTCATGCTCAAACCCGCCGGCGCACTCGCAACCGCGCTGCCGCGCCACCGGACGATCCTCGTCACCGGCGCCACAGGTTTCGTGGGTTGCCGTCTGGTCGAAGCGCTGGTCGCGCAGGATCATTCGGTGATCGTGCTGACGCGCGATCCCAAGAAGGCGCTCGCTTTGCCGCCGCCGTTTCAGCTCGTCACCGATCTCGACCAGATCGCGCCGGACACGCGGATCGACGCCGTCGTCCATCTGGCGGGCGAATCCATCAGCGGCGGTTTGTGGACGGAGGCGCGCAAGCGTGCCGTCATCCAGTCGCGCGTGACCCTCATCAGAGCTATCGAACGTCTGGTCGCGCGCCTCGCGCATCGCCCGGCCGTATTCGTGAACGCTTCGGCAGTGGGCTGGTACGGGCTTCGCGACGACGAACCGCTGACCGAATACGGCGATTCACGTCCCTGCTTCAGCCACGAAAGCTGTGCGGCGTGCGAGGCGGCGGCATTGGAACTCGCGGAGTTCGGCATCCGTGTGATCAATCTCCGCATCGGCCTGGTGCTGGGAACGGAAGGCGGATTGCTCGCGCGGCTTCTGGCGCCTTTCGAGTTCGGCCTCGGCGGGCCGATCGGAGCGGGCAAACAATGGATGTCGTGGATCGCGCGCGACGATCTCGTGCGCCTGATCGTCCATGTGATCGCCACGCCTTCGCTCTCAGGCCCTGTGAACGCGACCGCGCCGGGGCCAGTGCAGAACAGGGAGTTCGCGCGCGAACTCGGGCACGCGCTGCATCGCCCCGCGTTGCTACCGCTCCCCGCCACACCGCTGCGCCTGCTCGGCGGCGAGTTCGCGAAGGAACTGCTGCTCGGTGGCCAACGCGTCCTGCCGCACAAAGCACTCGGAAGCGGCTTCGCCTTCCGCCACCCGGACCTGCGGGGTGCGCTGCACGCGATCTTGGGAACGAAAGTCGCACACAGACCGGCGCGGCATGCACACATTGCGGAACGGCTGGAGCTGAGCTGAGGGTCTCCCCCTGCCATGGCGGCGGGCGTTTCTGATAGGCTGTGGACGCTTGAGGAGTTGGTGGAGCGAACGTCACACTGATGCAAAAATTTCTCACCGTATTGCTCTTCGTGTGTTCCCCGGCATATGCGGTCCAGATTGCGTGCGGCGGTTACAACCCCGAGATCAATGACCACGTTGAATGGGGGACCAAAATAGTTGGCGCTGATGCTTACGATGGTGAGCAACACTTCAAAGTCCGCGAAACGAAGAAGTTCTTCGTACTTACCGGCTCACATTCGCGAATTGTCATAAATAAGAAGGCAGCGAGCTACATCACTTACGGACCAAAGGGGAAGCCAGTCGCGTGGTCCCGAAAAACGCCCGGCGAAGGCTGTGATTTTTCAAATTAGGACACACCCGAACATCGTTCCTGCTTGACCATTTTGATCAATTGGCGTATACATTTCGCCATAACGGAAACACGCGCCCGGCGCCCGACAGCGGCCGGGTTTTTTGTTGGGCAGAGTTCGCCGGTTCCGGCTTGGCACAAAATCTATGAGGCGATGCGCAAGCGCGCGCATACATCTGCTTGGGCCGAAGCAGAATTTGCGATCGAGCGATTTGCTGCACCTCCCCCTTGCGGGGAGGTGGAACTCAGGTGCGCTGTCTGTATGGATTTTATCCGACAATCAGGACGTACACGGATGATTTTTCGCCCTGCGCCGCCCTGTTTTTCGACATAGCGATTCGGGCTGCCGTCGAAGAAAGCCCTGCGGCACGCGGCTTTCTCGCACGCGCGCGCGGGCTCGAAAAATGCGTCGCCCTGCAATTCGCCCTGTTAGCAGGGCGTCGGCGCGAGGGCACAGTCCGGCGATATCCGCCTCAGATCATCTCCGGATCATAGGCCATGATCGCTTCCGATCCCGCCTGGATGCGTTCGAACAGCATCGGGCATTCGGGGATCAGGCGTTCCATCCAGTAGCGGGCGCTGATGAGCTTGTCTTCGTAGAACTTCTTGTTCGACGCGCCGGCCGCGAGCTTCTCCTGCGCGATCTTGGCCATGCGCGCCCACATCCAGCCCGTGACCACGATGCCCATCATGCGCAGATAGTCGACCGCGCCGGCGCCGGCGTCGTTCGGATTGGCCATGCCGTGCTGCGCGAGCCACAGCGTCGCCTGCTGCAGCGCATCGAGGCCGCGCTGCAGAGGTTTGGTCACGAAGGTGAGTTTCTCGTTGTCCTTGTTCTCAGAAACCCAGCCGGACATGAGCGCAAACAAAGCCATGGGTGCCGCGCCGCCTTTGCGGCCGAGCTTGCGGCCGACGAGATCCATCGCCTGCACGCCGTTGGCGCCTTCGTAGACCTGGTTGATGCGGCCGTCGCGCACGAACTGTTCGACGCCGTTGTCGCGGATATAGCCGTGGCCGCCATAGCACTGCATCGCCATGTTGGCGGCTTCGAAGCCCATGTCGGTGAAGAAGGCCTTGATCACCGGCGTGAGCAGATCGTGCAGCATCGCCGCCGTCTCCTTCTCCGGCCGGTTGGAGTCGGCGATGGAGCCGTTCAGCATCGTCCACATCGCGACGGCGCGCGCGCCTTCGACGAAGGTCTTCGCGTGCAAGAGCATGCGGCGCACGTCCGGATGCACGATCTCGAGATCGGCCGGCTTGTCGGGCTCTTTCGGGCCGGTCAGCGCGTGGCCGACGCGGCGCGTCAGCGCGTAGTCGAGGCCGTTCTGGTAGGCCACTTCGCCGATGGAAATGCCCTGCACGCCGACGCCGAGCCGCGCCATGTTCATCATGCCGAACATGCCCTTCATGCCTTCCGATGCCGAGCGCTTCTCGCCGGGCTTATACGGCGCAGGCTTCGGCCCGAGGCGCCACGCCACCGCATCGTCGAAATTGAGCACGGCCGTGGCGTTCGCCTTGATGCCCATCTTCTTTTCGATGCCGCCGGTCGAGACGCCGTTGCGCGCGCCCATCGTGCCGTCTTCTTTCACGAGGAATTTCGGCACCATGAAAAAGTTCACGGTCGAGAGATCGTCGTGGATCTGGCCGTTCTCGTCGGGGATCTTCGCGATCACCATGTGGATGATGTTGTCGGTCAGGTCGTGATCGCCGCCGGAGATGAAGATCTTCGTGCCGGTCATGCGATAGGTGCCGTCGGGCTGCTCGACTGCCTTCGTTTTCATCAGGCGCAGATCGGTGCCGCAGCCGGGCTCGGTCAGGCACATCGTGCCCGTCCATTCGCCGGAGACCATCTTGGGAACGATATGCTGCTTCATCCAGGGCTGGCCGGTCGCGATCAGCGCGCCGTATGCCGCAGCGGTCAGGCCGGGATACATCGTGAAAGCCTGGTTCGCCGATTGCGCCATCTCGGCGATCGTCAGCGTGACGAGGGAGGGAAGGTTCGAGCCGCCATATTCGGTCGGCGCGCCGAGACCGCTCCAGCCCGATTCGGCATAGGCCTTGAAGGCTTCCTTGAAACCCTTCGGCGTGCGCACGACGCCGTTCTCGAAATGGCAGCCTTCCTCGTCGCCCGACTGGTTGAGAGGCTGCAGCACCTCCTCGCAGAACTTCGCCGCATTGGTCAGGACGTCGTCGATCGTGTCCGGCGACAGGTCCTCGAACTGAGGCAGGTCGCGGTGTTTCTCGACTTCCAAAAGCTCTTGCATGACAAAGCGATAGTCGTCGAGCGGGGCGCGGTAGATGGGCATGAATCAGCCTCCAGTCAGCCTCAACCGATATAGGGCGAAAGCCGTTGACTGTCGATTGAGGGCCGCGGTGCGACCGGGCGTCCCCTTGTGTCGGCGGCGGCCACGGAGGATTTTGCAAGGCCAAACCGGACCGCGCCGTGACCGCTTTCTCCCGCAATCTTGCCGTGACGCTGGCGCTTGCCGCCATGCTGGTACGCGCGGCCATTCCGGCGGGATGGATGCCGAATGTCGCGGGTCCGCTCGGAAGCGGTTTCGTCATCTGTTCGGTTGATGGCGCACACCATCTTCCCGCGCACGATCCTTCAAAGGGGCACGACGACGGCTCGATCTGCCCCTTCGCGGCCGCCGCGCATCTGGCGCCGCCGCAGATGCCGCCGGCGATTGCCGCGCCTTTCACCATCGCATTCCTGGCGCCGCACCTTGCGGACTGGGCTTGGCCGTCGCACGTCGCCGATCCCGGGCACGCGCCACGGGGTCCGCCCGTTTCCGTTTGAACAGGTTTTCGTGGCCGCGCTTCGCCCGGGTCGGGGCAGCCGCGGTCGTCGCCTATCGTTCAAACGGGAGATCGCATCATGCGAACATCCAATTCCTGGCGCTTCGCGGCGCTTGCTTCGTCTTTGTTAATCGCCGGCGCCGCCTATGCCGGCAACCTAACCGTCACCGATGGCTGGATCAGGGCGATGCCCGGGAAAACACCCGCCGGCGGTTATTTCACGCTCTCCAATGATTCAGGCCGCCGCATGGTGCTGACCGGCGCTTCATCGCCCGCCTGCGGCATGCTCATGCTGCACAAGACCGATACCGAGAGCGGTATGGCGAGCATGCATGACGTCGCGAGCATTCCTATCGCGGTCGGACAGCATGTGAGCTTCGCGCCCGGCGGCTATCATCTGATGTGCATGGAGCCGACGTCCCAGATCGCGCCCGGGAATAAAGTCCCCGTCTCGCTGATCTTTGAAGACGGAACGAAGGTGACGACCGACTTCGCCGTCCGCAACGCCACCGGTCACTGACCTCCAGCACAAGGAGCGAAGCCGTGCGCACACGTGCTTGCTTGCGCCCGTTCTGCGGGCGCCATTCTCTTGCCGCTCGTGCTCTTTGCACCTGTTCGGCACTTGCTGCCCTGTTCTCCGCGGCGGGCCTGGAGCCTGCGGCGGCACAATCCGCCGTGGCGCCGGAAACCGTCATCGTGTCGGCGACCCGCAGCCCGCAAGCGATCGGCGATCTGCCGCAAAGCGTGAGTGTCGTCTCCGCACAAGACATCGCCAACATCCCGGCGCAGGGACTCGACGATATCCTGCGCAATCTGCCGGGCATGACGCTGAACGAGATCGGTCCCGATGTCGGCCATCCGACGGCCTACAATGAAAGCATGCGCGGGTTGCCGACGACCGAGACCCGCATGCTCGTGATGGTCGACGGCGTTCCCGTCAACGATCCCTTCTTCGGTTACATCCAGTGGAATCGCATCCCGCTCGACAACATCGAACGCGTCGAGATCGTGCGCGGCGGCGGCTCGCCCTTGTGGGGCAACACCGCGATGGGCGGTGTCGTCAATGTCATCACCCGCGCACCGCGAACCGATGAAGTCGATCTGTCCGCGTCCGGCGGCAGCTACGGCAGCTACGATACCAGTCTCTATGGCGCTTATGCCGACCAGGATTGGGTGAAGCTGAGTGTCAATGCGGCCTTCAAAGGCACGGACGGTTATCAGACGACGCCGGCTTCATGGACAAGCTACGGTTCGCCCAACCTGCGCGCGCCCGTTTATACGCCGACCTCGGACAGTGCACAGAACGTCGGTGTGCGTGCCGATTTTGCGCCGCGCGAGGATCTGACCGGCTTTCTCGATGCCCATTACCACGAAGACCAGCAGCTTCTGTCGACACCGATCGGACTGGATCGGCAGCATATCTGGACGTATGCCGGCGGTGTCACGAAGACATTCGGCGCGGATACGACGCTTGCGGCGACCTTCTTCCATGACGACAGCGATTTTCTCACGAACAATCCGCACCTGATCACGCCCACCGTCGAATACAATTCGAACATCCACACGACGAACGCATCCGACAACGGCGCTTCGATCATTCTGTCCGGGAAATTCGGCCCCATGGTGCCGAACGCAAATATCGGCATGGATTTTCACGAGATCAGCGGCGCCGATCATGCGAATTATTACCTGGCCTCCGGCGCGCTGGCGGCGCCAACGATTGTGGGCGGCGGCGACCAGCTGTTCCTCGCCGGATTTGCGCAGGCGCAGATGAAGCCGATCGCGCCGCTGCTGATCATGGCGAGCCTTCGCTATCAGTATTATCGCAGCTCCAACGGCGTCGACACGTTCCCGCCGGGCTTCGGCACGATTTCGGAACGCGAATATTATCGCTTCACGCCGCGCGTCGATGGACGCTACGAAATCAACGACGACTTCGCCTTGCGCGGCGCCTATTACCAATCGTTCCGCGCACCCACGCTCGACCAGCTTTATCGCACCTATGCCGATACGACGGCGGGAATCTACGAAGGCAATCCCTTCCTCGTGCCGGAAACGCTGGAAGGCGAGGAAGTCGGGCTCGATTTCACGAGGCCGGGACTGCGGAGCCAGTTCACGTTCTATAACAGCACGATCAGCAATCTCATCACACAACGCAATCTCGATCCGTCCGAATATCCGACCATCCTCGGCGTCACCTGCGGCTACGATCTCGCGACGGCCCAGTATTTGAGCTGCACGCGGAACATCAATTCGGCCTCGGCCATCGCCCGCGGCTTCGAAGCCGAGGTGAACTGGGATATCGGCGACGGCTTTTCGACGAGGCTCACCTACACCTATGCGGATTCCCACTACACCTCGAATCCCGCCAATCCCGACTCGGTCGGCGAGCGTCTCGAAGGCGTGCCCATGCATAACGGCAGCGCTTCGCTCACATATCGGGATGTCCAGGGCTGGCAGGTTTCGACAATCGTGCGCTATCTGTCGAAGAGCTACGGCGATGCGTTGCCGTCCGACGGCCTCATCCAGAACGAGCATCTCGTTGTCGATCTGGCCGCGAGCTATCCGCTCACCGACCGCATCGAAGCCTTCACGCACATCCAGAACCTGTTCGACCGCCGCTACATCGCCAGCAACGGCGGGGGCGTTCCCATTCTCGGCACGCCGTTCGAGGTGATGAGCGGTGTGCGCGTGAGGTTCGAGTGATGGCAAAGCCGTCGGATATACGGCGACCGCGCCATTACGCGTTGTTCTGGCGCTGGCATTTCTTCGCCGCGCTGATCGTGATCCCGTTCGTGCTGTGGCAGAGCACGACGGGAACGCTTTATCTCTGGTCGGAATGGTGGATGGATCACACCCATCCCGAACTGCGTTTCGTGACGCCCGACCGGGCTGCGGCCCCGCCGAGCGCGCAGATCGCTGCAGCGCTGGCGAGCCTTCCGCGTGACGTCGCCGCACGTTCGTCTCAGTTCATGTCGGGCATGCGCATGGGGGCGACGCCGGTCGCAGCCTCCAACGCGCCGGTCGCGCGGGCAGGACCACCGGTTCTCGGCATTCTTCTTCCCGACGATCCGGCGCGGAGTACGACTGTTCTTCTTCAGAGCCCGAACGGTCTCGCCTATCCCGTCTTCGTCAATCCGCACGATGCGCGCGTACTGGGCAGGCTCGCGCCGGTGCAATGGCTTCCGGGATGGAGTCGTTCGCTGCACAGCGGCTGGCCGGCAGGGGCGCCCGGCAACTGGCTTCTGGAGCTCGGTGATTGCTGGGCGATCGTGATGCTCGCGTCAGGCCTTTATCTCTGGTGGCCGCGCGGCCGCGCCTTTCCGGAATTCCTGTGGCCGCGCTTCCATCTCGGCGCGCGCGTTCTCCTGCGCGACCTGCACGCCACCGTCGCGGTTCTCTTCTCGGCCGTCTTCCTCTTTTTCCTGGTGAGCGCTTTGCCGTGGACGATGTTCTGGGGCGAAACGCTGCTGAGCGCGGTCGAGCAGGCGACCGGCCAGACCAGCCCTGCCGGTTTCTCGAACGGCGGTGCGTCGATATCGCAGGTGAAGGCAGCGCTTCCGGCGCTCGACGATGCCGTCCGCGAAGCCCGCGCGCGCGGCGTCCGCGGTACGCTCGACATCCGCTTGTCGCCCTGGCCCGATGCGCCGTGGTGGATGACGAACGTGCGCACGGCGGCGCCGGATCGTCTGCTTCAGGCATCGACAGCAGATGGCCGCATCAGAAGCGATTTCACGACCGGGGAAATTCCGGTCATACCGCGGCTCGTCGCCTTCGGCGTTCACGTCCATCAGGGGGATTTCGGTCCGCTCAATCTCTGGCTCAATACCGCCTTCGCACTCTCGCTCGTGTGGCTCACGATTACGGGAGCGATGTCTTGGTGGATTCGGCGACCCGCGAACAGACTGGGGGCGCCGCCCAAGCCGGCTTCGCCGTGGCCGTGGGGCCTGCGGGCCGCGCTTGTCTCGATGTGCGTCGTGCTGCCGATCTTCGGCGCGTCGGTGCTCGTCATCGCGTTGGCCGATCGGATGGCGCGATCGGCAAAGTTGTCGCCTGTATGACGCGGTTGCGGGCCTTTTTTCCAAACACTGCCATGTTAACAATTGCGGAAAACATTCCGTGAGAACGCAATGCGGCAGTTTTGCGGCACGAGCGAAAATGCTCCGGGCGGAAAAAATTTTTGCGCTCCGGGAACCGGCGTGCAAATGCATGGCGGCCGCTCGCTTTTCCGGCGATCAACAATTCTTCAACAACGTTGTGGCGGAACTTCTGCACGCCTTGCGCGCTACGCTTTGGCCGCTAGCCGATCAGTCTATGCTCCTGGATGGAGAACGCCGGTCGGCAAGCGCCAGAGAGTGTGTCATGCAGGTCGAACCAGAGATCGTGGGATGTTTGACTGGTCGGGTACAGTTTATCTGCTTTGCATTTTCGTGAGTCTCGCCTGCGCGGTGTTTCTCGCCCACTCCCATAGTCGCACGCCGTCGCGCGTTCTATTTTGGAGCGCGGCGGGATTCGTCCTGTTCGCCGTCGCCAATGGTCTGGCCGCGGTC
>Ga0335069_10000488_pt1 | contig 66812 bp, 53 predicted proteins | sample Lox_Sample_11_FD_206714 | JGI IMG/M metagenome (GOLD analysis project Ga0335069, IMG submission 206714) | Soil microbial communities from Loxahatchee National Wildlife Refuge, Florida, United States - Lox_Sample_1.1 | ecosystem: Environmental > Terrestrial > Soil > Wetlands | place: USA...
TTGATTGAGGCCGTGGAGCCCCGAGGTCACGAACGTCGCGACGATGCCGCTCATGACGAGCAGGACGGGGATCTGCTCCTTCACCGAACCGAAGCCGCCTTCCGGAGCTGCCTTGGCGTAGACGTAGGCGAACTCGCCAGTCAGCAGCGTGCCGAGCGTGAGATCGACGATCGGGGCCGCATTCGACTCCGTGCACTGCACCGGCGGAGGTGCCTCACGGTCCGGGCCCCGGACGAAGAGGAAGGAGCAGCCCGGCAGGGCCAGCAACCCGAGCGCCAGTGCCCCCGGGCATCCGAGACGGGCACGGATCGTTCCGCACGGTGATGGGAGCAAGGGCATCCCTCCGCGCGGTCCATCCAGCACGATGCGCGCCAGATGCGGGTGAGACACCGGACGCGTGGGGCCTGTGCAGCTGCCTGCACGTCCCGACGCGGCCCGTTGCACAGCGGGAGCACGGACGTGTCAGACCCGCGAGCGATGGTCGATCCTCTGCCTCCGGACTCCCCGGAGACGGGTTGGGATCGACCAGGGGACGCCATGACCGTGCAGCACAGGGGAGACACGGTGCACCTCAACACATTGAGTGTCGGCGAACAGAGTCCCCCTACAGATTGAGCTTTTGAGCGGTCAGGCGCTTGACAGCCTGCTCGCTTCTAGCAAGATCGCTTCTGCACACGGCGGCGCTTCGGAAGGCGCTGAAGAGACGAACGAAAGTCGGTCCGCCGCCGAAGACCACCCCACCACCCCAGCACGGTGTTCCGGACGCGCCCGGAGGCGCGTTCCGAACGGCTCCGTGCGCCCGACGGCGTTATTTCAGGAGATTCCATGGAGCGTGAGCTGAAGTCCCCGGCGTCGAAGGAGCGGAAGCAGACCAAGGAGCGCAAGGCCGCGGTGCGCGGTGGCGGCCTCATCGTTCCGCGCTACTTCACCACCCCGGGGGTGGACCCGGCCGACGAGATGGCCTGGGAGTACCGGACCGCCGGCATCACCGGCGAGGACGGAAAGGTGGTCTTCGAGCAGAAGGCCGTCGAGGTCCCCAAGTCCTGGTCGATGCTGGCCACCAACGTGGTCGCCTCGAAGTACTTCCGGGGCACCCCGGGCACTCCCGAGCGCGAGACCAGCGTCAGGAAGCTCGTGGGGCGGGTGGTGGACACGCTCACCCGCTGGGGCCAGGAGGGCGGCTACTTCGCCACCGAGACGGACCGGCTGGCCTTCCACGCCGAGCTCACCCATCTGCTGTTGCGGCAGAAGGCGGCGTTCAACTCGCCGGTCTGGTTCAACGTGGGCGTCGAGGCCCACCCGCAGTGCTCGGCCTGCTTCATCAACTCGGTGGACGACTCGATGGAGAGCATCCTCGGGCTGGCCAAGACCGAGGGCATGCTCTTCAAGTACGGCAGCGGCACCGGCAGCAACCTCTCCCCCATCCGCTCGAGCAAGGAGCTGCTCGCGGGCGGCGGCACCGCCTCCGGCCCGGTGTCGTTCATGAAGGGCTTCGACGCCTTCGCCGGGGTCATCAAGAGCGGCGGGAAGACCCGGCGCGCGGCGAAGATGGTCATCCTCAACGCCGACCACCCGGACATCCTCGAGTTCATCCACTGCAAGGCCGAGGAGGAGAAGAAGGCCTGGGCGCTCATCGATGCCGGCTACGACGGCAGCTTCAACGGCGAGGCCTACGCCTCCATCTTCTTCCAGAACTCGAACAACTCGGTGCGGGTGACCGACGGCTTCATGACCGCGGTCATCGAGGACCAGGCGTGGCAGACCCGCGCCGTCCGCGACGGCCACCCGATGGAGACCTACCGGGCGCGGGACCTCTTCCGGGAGATCTCCGAGGCGGCCTGGCTGTGCGGTGACCCGGGGCTGCAGTTCGACACCACCGTGAACGAGTGGCACACCTGCCCCAACACGGCGCGGATCAACGCCAGCAACCCCTGCTCCGAGTACATGTTCCTCGACGACTCGGCCTGCAACCTGGCGTCGCTGAACCTCATGCTCTTCCGGAGCCCGCTCGACGGCAGCTTCGACGTCGAGGCGTTCAAGCACGCGGTGGACGTGGTGCTCCTGGCGCAGGAGATCATCGTCGGGTTCAGCAAGTACCCCACCCAGAAGATCGAGGTGAACAGCCACGCCTTCCGGCCGCTGGGCCTCGGCTACGCCAACCTCGGGGCGCTGCTCATGGCCTCGGGTCTGCCGTACGACTCGGACCAGGGCCGCAACTACGCCGCGGCGGTGACCTCGCTGATGTGCGGCGAGGCGTACCGGATGTCGGCGAGGATGGCGGAGAGGATGGGCCCGTTCAGCGGTTACGCGAAGAATGCCGAGCCCATGCTCCACGTCATCGGCAAGCACCGCCGCGCGGCCTACCAGGTCGCTCCGGACGGGGTGAGCGAGGAGCTGTTCTCCGCCCAGCGGGGAGTGTGGGACGAGGCATTCACCCTGGGCAGCGAGTTCGGGTACCGGAACAGCCAGGTCACGGTGCTCGCCCCCACCGGCACCATCGGCTTCATGATGGACTGCGACACCACCGGCATCGAGCCAGACATCGCGCTCATCAAGTACAAGAAGCTGGTCGGCGGCGGGATGCTGAAGATCGTCAACAACACCGTCCCGCTCGCGCTGCAGCGGCTCGGCTACAGCACCACCGAGGCGCAGGGCATCGTCCAGTTCCTGGACCAGAAGGAGACCATCGAGGGCGCCCCGGGCCTGAGGCCCGAGCACCTCCCGGTGTTCGACTGCGCGTTCAAGCCGGCCAAGGGCGAGCGGAGCATCCACTACCTCGGGCACCTCCGGATGATGGGCGCGACCCAGCCCTTCCTCTCCGGGGCGATCAGCAAGACGGTGAACCTGCCCAACGCGGCCACGGTTCAGGACATCGAGGAGGCCTACCTCGAGGCCTGGAAGCTCGGCCTGAAGGCGGTGGCGGTGTACCGCGACGGTTGCAAGCGCAGCCAGCCGCTCAACACCTCCAAGAAGGAGGAGGCCAAGGTCGAGGCCCCCACGGTTCCGGCCGAGGCCACCCGTGCGGTGCGGCGGCGGCTTCCGGACGAGCGCCGGAGCATCACCCACAAGTTCAGCATCGGCGGCCACGAGGGCTACCTGACGGTGGGCATGTACGACGACGGCACGCCGGGCGAGCTGTTCGTGGTCATGGCCAAGGAGGGCTCGGTGGTCTCGGGCCTGATGGACAGCTTCGCCACCTCGGTGTCCCTGGCCCTGCAGTACGGGGTGCCGCTGCAAGTCCTCGTCGACAAGTTCAGCCATACCCGGTTCGAGCCGTCGGGCTTCACTGGCAACCCGGACATCCCGATCGCCAAGTCCATCACCGACTACATCTTCCGGTGGCTGTCCCTGAAGTTCGACAAGCCGGCGCTGGAGGAGAGCGAGGACGCCGACGCCGCGCCCGAGGTCCGGGCCCTGCCCACGCCGGCGCCGGAGCGGATCGCCGAGCCGGTGGAGGCCGCGCCGCGGCAGGCGTTCCTCAACCAGCAGGACGCACCGCCGTGCCACACGTGTGGAGCGATCATGTACCGGAGCGGCGCCTGCTACAAATGCAACAACTGCGGCGCCACCAGCGGTTGCAGCTGAGCTGCGGGCCGTTGCAGTCCTCGCCATGGAGCTTCCGGAGCCCACGAGGGCTGTCAAGCGATCCCGCCTGGAGTAGAGGAGCCGGTTCATGACCCTCTGGCCCCGGGCGATCCTCCTCCTGGCCCCGCTCCTCTCTGCACCCGGGTCGGCCGCCGAGCCACGACCCTCCTCCGCCCTCGCCGCGCTGCTGGCGGAGGACTGGCAGCACCACCTCTCGCGGAGCCCGACCTACGCGTCGATCCTCGGCGACCGCCGCTGGAATGACCGCTGGGACGACCTCTCGGCGCCGGCCATCGAGGCCGACCACCAGCACGACGTCGCATTTCTCAAGTCGCTCGGGAAGCTGACCAGCGGCAAGCTGTCCGAGGCCGACCGGCTGAACGCCGAGCTCATCGGCCGCGAGCACCGGGAGAGCGTCGAGGCCCACGCGCTGGGACTGCAGCTTCTCCCGCTGAATCACCTCCGTGGGCTGCCCGAGGCCACCGGCGAGTTCCCCGGGGTGCAAAATGCCGGGGAGCTCGGGAGCCAGCTCCGCTTCACCACGGTCGAGGACTACCGGGACTGGGTGGCCCGTCTGGACGGGTTCGGCAGTTACATCGACCAGACCATCGCCCTCCTCCAGGAAGGCGTCCGGCGGAAGATGGTGTGGCCGCGGGTGGTGCTGGAGCGCATCCCGCCGCAGCTCGACAAGCTCATCGATGCCGGGCCGACGGCGACGCCGTTCTACGCTCCATTCACCCGGATTCCCGACTCGCTCCCCGAGGCCGAGCGGAGGACGCTGGCCCAGACCGCCGAGCGGCTGATCCGCGAACGGGTCCAGCCGGCGTACCGGCGGCTCCGGGACTTCGTGGTCCGGACCTACCTCCCCGCAGCCCCGACCGAGGTGGGGGTGGGACGCTGGCCCGATGGAGAACGCATCTACGGCTGGTCGGTGCGGCACTACACCACCACGGACATCACCGCGGAGCAGGCGCACCAGCTCGGCCTCTCCGAGGTGGCCCGGATCCGGGCCGAGATGGAAGCGGTGAAGGCGAAGGCGGGCTTCAAGGGGACGCTGACCGAGTACTTCCAGCACCTCCGCACCGACCCGCGCTACTTCTTCAAGACCGGCGACGAGCTGCTGCTCCACGTGCGCGACCTCGCCAAGCGCATCGACCCGAAGCTGGTCCGCCTCTTCGGGACGCTGCCGCGCGCGCCGTACGGGGTGGGGCCCACCCCGGCGGCGATGGCCCCGGATGCGCCCACCGGCTTCTATTACGCAGGCGCCGAGGACGGTTCGCGCGCCGGCACCTACTGGGTGAACACCTACCGGCCGGAGACGCGGCCCCGGTGGGAGATGGTCCCGCTCACCCTGCACGAGGCGGTGCCCGGCCACCACCTGCAGACGGCCCTGGCGGCGGAGCAGCAGGACCTCCCCGCCTTCCGCCGCCACCTGTACCACTCGGCCTTTGGCGAGGGCTGGGGGCTCTACTCGGAGACCCTGGCCGACGAGCTCGGCCTGGTGGACGAGCCCACCGACAGGTTCGGGCAGCTGGTCTTCGAGATGTGGCGGGCGGTGCGCCTGGTGGTGGACACCGGGATGCACATGAAGGGCTGGAGCCGTGCCCGGGCCATCCAGTACTCCCTGGAGAACACGCCGCGGGCGGAGCTGGACGTCACCAACGAGGTGGACCGGTACCTCGTCTACCCGGGCCAGGCGCTGGCCTACAAGATTGGGCAGCTGAAGATTCGCGAGCTTCGCACCCGGGCGGAGAAGGCGCTCGGTCAGCGCTTCGATGTCCGCGCGTTCCATGACGCCGTCCTGCTCCAGGGCTCGCTGCCCCTGGACGTGCTCGAGCGGCGGATCGACGCGTGGATCGCCGCGCAGAAGGCACGCTGAGCCTCACCCAAGCGAGCCCCCGATGCCCCGAACGGCTCGACGTCGCGACGCTGCGCGCGCACGGCTCCGTCGTCGCGTCTCCACCGGCGTCCTCGGATCGGCTCCCGTCCGACTCCGCACCGGCAAGGGGACGTCCGGCGAGCCCCTGCACCGCACCCGCCCGGGCAGGCCGGACGACCTCCGCCACCTCACTCGCCCAGAGCGACCTGCGCCCGGGGACGCAGTGACCTGACCCGCGTCCCGCTTCCGGGACGAGCGGCCGGTCCGCCCCGGGGCAAGGCCCGTTCGCGGCTCCCCGGCTGCCGAGGGCGCGCTGCCGCGGTACAGGGGCCGAGGCGAGGAGGGTCCATGCTCTTGGCGCTCTGGTTCGCGTGCGTACTCGGGTCAGGGGACGAGGCCCCGGTGACCGTGGAGGTCCATCCAGCAGCGGCAGCGCTCGAGGCCACGGAGCAGGACCAGCTCCTCTCGGTGGACTTCGTCCTGACCAGCCAGTCTTCCGAGGAGCTCACGGTGGGAGCCATCGAGCTGTCGGTGCTCGATCGCGCCGGCAAGCTCCAGCTGAGGAGCACGGTCAACAGCGATGGCGAGCGCCCGAGCATCGACGTGCTGGGCGCGCACCGGCTGCGGCCCGGCGAGCCAGAGCTGATCATGAACCCCTTCCAGCGGCTCGACGGCGCGTTGGACGCCTCCGAGCTCCGGTTCGACTTCAAGCTCTACGGCAAGGAGCAGGTGAGCCACGCCACGGTCACCCTCCATCCGCGGCGAACCACGCCCACCGCGGTGCGGCTGCCGGTCGAGGGTCGCCTCTGGGTGTTCGACGGCGACGACTTCTACTCGCACCACCGGCGCTTCGACTTCGTCTCCTCCACGGCGCGCCAGCTCGGGTTCCGCTCCAACCTCCTCCGGCACGCGGTGGACCTGGTGCTCCTCGACGCCGCGGGCGCCACCCACCACGGCGATCCCGATCGCAACGAGAGCTGGTTCGGCTTTGGCCGCCCGGTCCTCGCGGCCGCCCCGGGCACCGTGGTGGCCGCCGTCGACTCCCGACCGGACTCGAGGCGGCTGGACCTGGCCCTCCTGAAATCGGACCAGATGGCGATGTTCGGCAATCACGCCGTGGTGAAGCTGGACTCCGGCGAGTTCGCGCTCTACGCGCACCTCCGCCAGGGGAGCCTGCGCTGCAAGGTGGGGGAGCGGGTCCGCGAGGGCCAGCAGCTCGGCTCGATCGGGGCATCTGGTGGCTCCGCCATGCCCCACCTCCACTTCGAGCTGCAGACCTCAGCCGATGCCAATGGCGAGGGCCAGCCAGTGAGGTTCAAGGGCTTCCGGAGGATCCTGGGTTCGCGGGTGGTGGCCGTGCGCTCGGGCCGGGTCGAGACCGGGCAGATCCTCGAGGCAGCGCCCGCCAGCCGGTAGACGTGGGGCAGCGGGAGCTGCCACCGCCCGAGCACACCCGGGGGGGGCTCGCCGAGGCGAGTCGAGACGCCGCGGAGGCGCCTGGGCCTTCGTCGACCGGCAGCCGCGGCGAGTGGGTGCGCAGAGGCCTGGGCAAGGGATCCGCTGCGGCGACTGGCGTCCCGCTCCCGGATGCCCGGCGCTGCGAGCCGCCCCGGCCCGGAGGCTAAACGGTCCGGGAACCGCTGACTCAGCGGGCACCGAGCGCGGCCAGCAGCTCCTCGAGCTCCACCCGGTGGCCCGCGTCATGCTCGGCCATGAGCTCGGCCAGGCGCTGGACGGTGATGATGCCCTGCTCGCCGAAGCGGGCGGTTCGAGCGAGCGCGCGCGAGTCGAGCCCGTCGAGGACCGAGAGGTTCCGGCCTCGCGCCTCCCCGAAAGAGCGCACCGCTTCGGCGAGGTCCTGGGAGGGGTACGCCCGGCGCGCTGCCACTGCGCCGCCGTCGAAGTCGTCGAGCACCGGCTCTTGCTCGCGGAGCATCCGGCGGACCCTGAGCGTGTACCCCTCCTCTTCCAGGTCACGCAGGTGGCAGCAGTGCTCGACCAGCGAGAACACGCCGGGAGCAGGCTGCCGCGTCCAGTCGGCTCGCGGCAGACGGTCCGCGCAGGCCTGCAAGAGGCGCGGCATCGCAGCGAGGCGGTCGGTCAGCTCGCGGGGCAGCACCAGGACTCCTCCTCGGGGGCAGCCGGCAGAGGCGACCCATCGCCGCGGCCGGGCGCACTCATCCAGCTGCCCCCGAGCGAAGGAAACGCGAGCTGCGCACCACCTCGGCCACGTCCATCTCGTAGAAGTCGTACCAGCGCTCCCGGCCCCGGCGCTGCGCCTCGAGGTGCCGCGGGTGCATCTTCCAGCTCCGGAGCGACTCCTGATCGCGGAACCAGACCAGCGTCAGCCGCTCGCCGTCCGTGGCGAGGTACGACTTGTGCGACAGATACCCGGGCTCCCCGAGCACCAGGTGCTCCAGCTCGGTGTCGAGGTCCTGGTAGTCCTGCCCGGCCTCCGAGGTGAGGCGGGAGCGGAAGAGGATCACCACCATGACCCGAAGGCTAGCGGACCAAACGAGGTGGCGATCGGTACAGACCGGGCCCATTCGGGCCGGAACGGCCCTCGGCGACGGACCCACCCCACGCGCCCCAGGAAGAGCATCTCGCCCGAGATGAGCCCGCGGGCCCGGAGAAGCCCTCCGGCCGCACCGCAGGCGCTGCCGCCGCGTCAGGCCTCGACGATGTCCTGCACGCCCCCGAGGATGACCTGCTCCAGCAGCGCCTTCTGCACGTGCATCCGGTTCTCCGCCTCCTCGAAGACACGCGACTGCGGGCCCTCGAGCACCTCGTCGGTGATCTCCTCGCCCCGATGCGCGGGAAGGCAGTGGAGGACGATGGCCCCGGGGCGTGCACCGGCGAGCAGCGCGGCGTCGACGGTGAAGCCCCGGAAGGCCTTCACTCGGGCGGCGGCCTCGGCCTCCTGCCCCATGCTGGTCCAGACGTCGGTCACCACCACGTCGGCGCCGGCGACGGCCTCCCGTGGATCGGCGGTGACCACCAGGTGGCGACCGGCGGCCTGGGTCTCGGCGGGCGGAGGCCGGAACTCCGGGGGAGCGGCGAGCTGCAGCGTGAAGTCGAAGATCGGCCCCGCCTCGAGGAACGAGCGCACCATGTTCCCCGAGCCGTCACCGACGAAGGCGATGCGGCGGCCGGCGACCGCGCCGATGGACTCCTCGATGGTGAAGAGGTCGGTCAGCACCTGGACCGGATGCCCGCCGTCGGTGAGCCCGTTGATGACCGGCACCGAGCTCCAGCGAACGAACTCCTCCAGCCGTGCGTCGGTCGTGGTTCGCATCACCACCGCGTCCGCATACGAGGAGACGACCCGGGCGGTGTCGGAGAGCGGCTCTCCGCGGGCGAGCTGGCTGGTGCTGGCGCTGAGCTCGATGGCATGCCCGCCGAGCTGGAACGCGGCCGCGGCGAACGAGAGCCGCGTCCGGGTGCTGGCCTTCTCCATGAGGAGCACCACCGTCTTCCCCGCCAGCGAGTCCTCCAGGTGCCCTTCGCGCCGGCGCCGCTTGAGCTGCGCCGCCCGGGAGAAGAGCCGGCGGCTCCCCCCGCGGTCCAGGTCCGTCATCCTGAGGAAGTGCCTCATCGGGAGGCCCCGGCGAGCGTGGTGAAGAGCTGCGTGAGGCGCGGGACGGCGGCCGCGGCGGCCCGGGCCTCGGCGGCGGAGCTCCGGAGCGCGGCGATCTGACGCTCGACCTCGACCGGAGCGGTGGACCCCGCGCTGCGCTTGCCGGCGACCGAGGCCCGTGCGTCGCCGACCGAGGCGAGCGCCGCGCCGAGCTCCGGGTCCAGCGCGCGGGCGAGGTCCTGGGCCTGCATCAACCCGAGTCCCGCGCCCTGCGCCTTGCGCACCAGCGTCCCCACCCGGCGGTACGCGGACCGGAACGGCACCCCAGCGCGGACCAGCGCCTCGGCGACGTCGGTGGCCTGGGTGTAGTCGCGCTCCAGCGCCGCCAGGCAGCGAGCGGCGTCGAAGCGGATGCGAGGGATCGCCACCCGCAGCGCGCCCAGGACCGCGGCCACGTTGGCCGAGGTGCCCAGCAGAGGCGCCCGGTCCTCCTGGAGGTCGCGGTTGTAGCCACCGGGCAGCCCCTTGATGATGGTGAAGAGCTGGACCAGAGCCCCGATGGCCTGCCCGCTCCTCCCGCGCACCAGCTCGAAGACGTCGGGGTTCTTCTTCTGCGGCATGAGGCTCGAGCCGCAGGCGATGGCGTCGTCGAGCACCAGGAAACCAAACTCGCTCGAGCTGAAGTCCACCACGTCCGTCCCGAGCCGCGAGGCGTGCAGCAGGATGCGGCTCGCGGCGTAGATGAAGTCCAGCGCGAAGTCCCGGTCTCCCACGGTGTCCAGCCCGTTGAGGGTCAGCCGGGAGAAGTCGAGCAACTCCTGCGGAATGCGCCGGTCGGTGGGCAGCGACGTCCCGGCGATGGCGCCCACCCCCAGCGGGGAGGCATCGGCCTGGCCGAGGGCGAAGCGCATCGCCTCCACGTCGCGGGCGAACATCGCGCCGTACGCCGCCCACCAGTAGCCGGCGCTCACCGGCTGGGCCCGCTGCCGGTGGGTGTACGCCGGGAGGATGACACCCCCGTCGGCCTCGGCGCGGGCGGCGAGCAGGGTGATCAGCTCGGAGAGGCCGGTGAGCAGGTCGGCGCACCGCTCTCGGACGAACAGCCGCAGGTCCAGTGCCACCTGGTCGTTCCGTGACCGGCCGGTGTGGAGGAAGCCCGCCACGTCGCCCAGCCGGCGCGTCAGCTCGGCCTCCACCGCCATGTGCACGTCCTCCTCGCCGGCGGGCACGAAGGCCCCGGATTCGGCGTCGTGCCACAGACCGACCAGCCCGTCGTGAATGGCCCGGGCGGCCTCGGCCGGGACGATGCCCTGGCGGGAGAGCATCGCCAGATGGGCCAGCGAGCCGACCAGGTCCTCGCGCAGCAGCGCCCGGTCCTGCTCCAGGGAGCTGGAGAAGGCCAGCACCTCGGGCAGCAGGCCCGGTCCCCCGGCGGCGTCGGTCTTGGCGATCAAGCCCCTCCCCCGTGCAGGCGGCTGTACTCCTGGAGCTGGAGCCCGAGCAAGTTGATGAAGCCCTCCGCGGCCCGGTGGTCGAACTTGTCCTCGCGCCCGTAGGTGGAGAGTAGCTTGTTGTACACCCCGAACTCCGAGCTCCGGCCGACGACGCGGAGCGACGCCTTGAACAGCTTCAGCGTCACCTCGCCGGTCACGTACTTGTTGTTCTCGTCATTGAATGCCTGGATGGCACGCCGGAGCGGCGAGAACCAGAAGCCGTCGTAGGTCAGCTGGGCGAAGGTGTCGTCGAGCTGGGCCTTCGTCCGCGCCGAGAGGCCCAGGGTGGTGAAGCGCTCCAGGTCCTGGTGCGCGGCGATCAACGCCACCGCTGCCGGGCACTCGTAGGTCTCGCGGCTCTTGATGCCGACCACTCGGTTCTCCATGAGATCGATGCGGCCCACGCCATGCAGGCCGGCGAACTCGCCAACCTTGGAGATGAGCTTTGCGGGTGAGAGCCGCTCGCCGTTCACCGACACCGGATACCCGGCCTCGAAGCCGATGCGGATGGACCCCGGCTCGGCCGGGGCGTCCTTCCACGACTTCGTCCAGGCGAACGCCTCCTCGGGGGGCTCGGTGTTGGGGTCCTCGAGCACGCCGCCCTCGATGCTCCGGCCCCAGAGGTTCTCGTCGATGCTGAAAGGGCTCTTCCGGGTGGTGGGCACGGCGATGCCGTGCTTGGCGGCGTAGTCCATCGCCTCGTCGCGGCTGATGTTCCGCTCGCGCTGGGGGGCGATGATCTTCAGCGCCGGGTCGAGCCCCTTCACCGCCAGGTCGAAGCGCACCTGGTCGTTGCCCTTGCCGGTTGCCCCGTGGGCCACCGCGGTGGCGCCGTACTGGTGGGCCACCTCCACCAGGTGCTTGGCGATCAGCGGACGGCTGAGCGCGGCGCTGAGCGGATAGATGCCCTCGTAGAGCGCGTTGGCCTGGAGCGCGGGGAAGCAGAAGTCCTTGGCGAACTCCTCCTTGGCGTCCACCATCTCCATGGCGATCGCCCCGGCGGCCTTGGCCCGCTCGGTCAGCGCCTCGGGGTCGCGTGCCTCGCCCACGTCGGCGTGGCAGCAGATGACGTCGTAGCCGTAGTCCAGCGACAGGACGCGGACCAGCACCGAGGTGTCCAGGCCTCCCGAGTAGGCGAGGACGATCTTCTCTTTGCTCATGACCTTCTTCCCTTCCGTAAGAGTCCCTGGAGGACCCGGGTGAGCCTCGACGCCGAGGCAGCCTGCAGCGGGGCGACGAACACCGTGTCGTCGCCGGCAATGGTTCCCAGCACCTCGGGCAGCCGCGCCTGATCCAGCGCCAGCGCCACCGCCGATGCGGCGCCCGGGGTGGTGTGCACCACGACCAGCGCACCGTTGTCCCTGACCCCGCGCACCAGCGGGTCGAGCGCCTCCAGCAGTCCGGACGCCGTCCCCGGGGTGCCCTCGGGCGGGAGCTCGTACACCGTGCCGCCCTCGCTGCCCGATGCGCGCCGGGCGCCGAGCCGGGCGAGGTCGCGGGAGAGCGTGCCCTGGGTCACCTCGAAGCCCTGGCTCGCCAGGAGCGAACGCAGGTCCTCCTGGGTGGCGACCCGGTGCCCGCGGATGAGCCGGCGGATGGCCTCCCGCCGGGCCTCGGTGGTCTGTTCTTCCCGCGCCCTCATCTCGCGGTCACCAGGGTACCGACGCCATGGTCGGTGAAGAGCTCGGCGATGGTGGCGTGGGCCACCCGGCCATCGAGCACGTGGACCCGCTCCACACCGCCGGCGAGCGCGCGGAGGATGGCGTGCACCAGCGGCTTGGATTTCGGCGGCACGGCCCCGTCGGCGAGCTGGCGCTCGAGGTCCATCACCGTGAGCTGGTTCCGGATCTCGCCGCCCGCCAGGAGCCCCTTTGCATCCTGGAGAAGGATCAGCTTGGGGGCGCCGAGGGCGATCGCCACCTCGGCCGCCGCGCCCTCGGGGGAGAGGTGCAGCGTCTCGCCCGAGGGGCCAATGCCCACCGGGGCGATGACCGGGAGGTAGTCCTTCTCCATGAGCATCTCGAGGAACTGGCGATTCACCTCGCGCACTTCCCCCGTCCGCTCGCCCGGGGCGACCGCATCGGAGACCGCGGGCACCGCGCGAAGCAGCGGGCCGTCCTTGCCGGAGACACCCACCGCCCTGCCGCCGCCTGCGTTGAGCAGCGCCACCAGATCTCCGGTGATCCGGCCGGTGAGCACCATCTCCAGCACGTCGGGATCGAGTGGAGGCATCCCCTCCTCCGGGGGGACGGCCCCGTGCACCACCACCGGTCGCAGTCCGACCGAGCGGAGGAGGACCACGTCCTCGCAGAAGCTCGCCCGGAGGGAGCTCTTGCGGAGCCCCTCGCCGGCGTAGCCCAGCACGCAGGTGGTCCCGGAGAAGCGGGAGATGTACTTCAGGGCCTCCACCAGGAGCGTCTGCTTGAAGCCCGGGCTGTAGCGGGTGAGCCGGTCCTCCCGCCGCACCGAGCCGTCCGCCTGGGGGACGATGAGCGAGGTGTAGTCGGCGTTGATCTTCACGTAGTCGTAGCTGAAGTCGCAGCCCCAGGCGGTTGCCGAGTCCTCGCCCGCGGCGAGGGCCACCTCCACCACCACCTCGGGCTCACGCATGCGGGCCCGCAGCATCTCGGGGTCGTGCGGCTGGGGCACGCGGTCGCCGAAGACCCGCACGCCCTGGATGCGGACCTCGGCCTGCTCGGGATCGATGGGGTAGTCCTGGCTCCCGGCACGTGCGCCCACCGTGGCCAGGATACGGCCCCAGTTGGGGTCGGCGCCGAACAGCGCGGTCTTCACCAGCGGCGACACGGCGATGGCCTTGCTGAGGTCGCGGGCGATGGCCTGGCTGGGAGCCTGGGAGATCTCCACCGTCAGCAGCTTGGTGGCGCCTTCGCCGTCCGCGGCGATGTCGCGGGCCAGCTCGGCGCAGACGTCGGTCAGCGCTGCGCAGAAGCTCTCGTAGTCCGGGCCGGCCTCGCCGACCGGGGCGTTGGCCGCGAGGCCATTGGCCAGGGCGAAGACGCAGTCGTTGGTGCTCATGTCGCCGTCGACCACCACGGCGTGGAAGCTCGCGTCCACCGCGCTCCGCAGCGCCCGGGCGAGCACCGGCGGCGGGACCGCTGCGTCGGTGCAGACGACGGCGATCATCGTCGCCATCTGCGGGGCGATCATCCCCGAGCCCTTGGCAAAGCCGAGGATGCTCACCTCGCGCCCGCCGAGGTGCAGCGACCGGCGCGCCACCTTGGGGTGGGTGTCGGTGGTCATGATTGCCTCGGCCGCGGGCTCGCAGCTCGCGCCGATCGACTCGGCCAGCCGGGGGAGCGCCTGGGTGATCTTCTCGACCGGCAGCGGCACGCCGATGACCCCGGTGCTGGCGGTGAAGGTCGACTCGGGCGGGACGTGGAGCACTGCACCGAGCGCCCGCCGGACAGCGACCACGTCCTTGCGGCCCTCCTCGCCGGTCAGCGCGTTGGCGTTCCCGCTGTTGACCAGGATGGCGCGGACCCCGGTGGCGGGGAGCCGGGGCTGGGCGTCCTGCACCGGGGCGGCCTGCGCACGGTTGACGGTGAAACAGCCGGCGGCGGAGGCGGGCACCTCGCTGACCACCAGCGCCAGGTCCTTCTTCGCCGGCTTGATGCCCGCGTGGAGCCCGGCGAACCGGAAGCCCTGCACCATCATGGGGAGACTCCGGGGGTGGGCTCGAGCGCGGTTGCCTCCGGCAGGCCGAGCATGAGGTTCAGGTTCTGCACCGCCTGGCTCGCGGCGCCCTTGAGGAGGTTGTCGATCGACGAGACGACCACCACCCGGCCCGGGTCGAAGCCCGAGTCGGCGGCGGAGACGGCCACCGCGGCGCGCGGCGTTCCGACGACCCGGGCGATGGACACCTGCTCGGGCGTGTCCAGCACCTCCACCAGCGGTTGGTCCCGGTAGGCGGCGCGGAGCGCCTCGGCGAGCGCTCTCGGTCCGGCGCCGGGGGCCAGCCTCGCCGAGGCGGTGGAGAGGATGCCTCGCTTGATGGGAAGGAGGTGCGGGGTGAAGGTGAGGCGCACTGGCTTGCCGGCCCCACGCGCGAGCGACTGGGCGATCTCCGGCGTGTGCTGGTGGCGGAGGACCTTGTACGGCCGGACGTCGTCGGCGATCTCGCAGAAGCTGTATGCCTCGGAGGCCTGCCGGCCGGCGCCGGACACGCCAGACGCGGCGTCGATGACGATGGACTCGCCGGCGAGCAGCCCCGCCCGGAGCAAGGGGACGAGGGCCAGCGCGGCGGCGGTCGGGTAGCAGCCGGGGTTGGCCACGAGGCGGGCGGAGGCGATGGACTTGCGGTCCTCCAGCTCAGGCAAACCGTACACCGCGGTCTCGAGCAGGGCGGGCAGGCGGTGCTCGAAGCCGTAGTGCCTGGGGTATGCAGCGGCGTCGGTGAGCCGGAAGGCCCCCGAGAGGTCGACCACCTTCGCCCCGCGCTCGAGGAGGGCGGGCGCCAGCTCCATCGACGCCTCGGCCGGGGTGGCGAGCAACACCGCGGCGCAGCCCTCCGAAGCCCTGAGCGCCTGGGCGTTCGGGACGTATGCCAGCGCGCCCACCGCCCCGCCGATGCCGGTCCTCGCCCGGACGGTCACCCCCTCCCAGCGGTCGCTGGCGACGAAGCGGACCTCCACCGCCGGGTGGGCGGCGAGGATGCGGCAGAGCTCGATGCCGGAGTAGCCGGAAGCCCCGACCACGCCGATGGCATAGTTATGCATGGGTGCTGCATATCTATACGGCTGCTCCTCCCCGGCGCAAGTGACGTCTTCGTGCAGGCGGGCGGCGTCGTCCCGACGCGACTCGGTGGTGGAGGCGGCGCTCCACCTGGCCTCGTCCGAGGGGCGGTTCGTCGTGGGGCAGATCTTCACCGTGGACGGCGGCGTCAGCGCCCACTGACTTCTGCTGAGTGTTCCCGCGGGGGCCGGGTCGCTCGACCGCCTTCGCAGGCAGCGGCGCCAGTTGGACCGAGGTCGTACGCACCCGCCGCCCGGGGCAGCCGGGCCCCTGCTCCCCTCCCCGGGTGTACGGTCGGGCCATGCCGAACCTCTCGCTGGTCCAGATGAAGGAGCTGTCGTCCTTCCGGAAGATCGCGCTCGGCACCTGGCAGACGGCGTACGACCCTTCCATCTACGGCACGCTCGTGCTCCGGATGGACCGCGCGCTCGCGTACATCACGCGCTTCCGGGCGCGGACCGGTCGTCACCTCACCGTCAGCCACCTGATGGCCAAGGCCTCGGCGATGGCGCTCCAGGCCTGCCCCGAGGCGAACGCCATCCTCCGCTGGAACCGCATCTACCTCAGGCAGCGGATCGGGGTGTTCTTCCAGGTGCTGATGACCGACCAGGGGAAGGCCGACCTCTCCGGCGCCACGCTGTACGACCTGGAGCGGAAGTCTCTTCTGGAAATCATCGACGAGTTCGAGAAGAAGGTCGCGCTGGTGCGCCGGCGCGAGGACCCGGCCCTGGAGAAGACGCGCGGGACGTTCCAGCGCCTCCCCTACCTGCTCCTGAGGCCGTTCCTGAAGGTGCTCTCGTTCCTCTGCTACACCCTGAACCTGGACCTCCGCCGGTTCGGCATCGCCTCGGATCCGTTCGGCAGCCTGATGATCACCAACGTCGGGACCCTGGGCCTCGACACCGCCTACGCGCCGCTGGTCCCGTTCTCTCGTGTGCCCCTCCTCTTCGCGCTGGGGGAAGCCAAGGAGCAGGTGCTGGTGGTGAACGGCCAGCCGACCGTCGCACGGGTGATGAACGTCAACGCGACCATGGACCATCGGGTGATCGACGGCTTCCACGCCGCCCGCATCGCCCAGGTCCTCCGGGAGTGGATGGAGGACCCCGACGCGCACTTCGACCCGTCCGAGCTCTCCACCTCGCCTCCCGGGGAGGACGAGCCTCATCCTGGCGCGCGTGGGCCGGAGTAGAGAACGGGAAGCTCGGGCCCGAGGAAGTCGAGCACCGCCTTCCGTCGCAGCTTCAGGGTCGGGGTGACGAGGTCGGGATAGTCCGTCGGACTGCCGGGGATGACGAGCAGCCGCTTCGGCTTCTCGTAGTCCGAGAAGGCGCCGAGGGGCTCGAGCGCAACCGGCAGGAGCGCCTCGGCCGGGTTCTTCCCCTCCTCCTTCAAGCGGGCCAGCTCGCTGCGGGGAACGAACACCGCGGCGGTGACGAACGGGCACCCGTCGCCGAGCAGAAGCGCGCCCTCGAAGGGCGGGGTGGAGCCCAGTGCCGTCTCCAGCGGCTCGGGCGCCACCTTCTTCCCGGTGCTGAGCACCAGCAGATGCTTCTTGCGCCCGGTGATGTGGAGCCATCCGTCGGCGTCGAGCTCCCCGAGGTCTCCGGTCCGGAAGAATCCGTCCGGGGTCCAGGCGTCGGCGTCGTCTACGGGCTCGAGGTAGCCGCTGAGCATGAGCGGGCCCCGCAGGAGCAGCTCGTGATCCTCGGCGAAGCGAAGCTCGTGGTCCGGGCTGACCAGTCCGACGCTCAAGGGCCGCCGGCGCTCGCCGAAGAGGTTCGAGGAGATCATCCCCGCCGTCTCGCTCATCCCGTAGAGCTCGACCAGCGGGATGCCCAGTCCCTCGAAGAACCGGAACAGCGTGGCGGAGGTCGGTGCTCCGCCGGCGAACAGCCCCTCGACGCGCCCGCCCAGCGCGGTGCGCACCTTCCGGCCCACCAGCAGGTCGGCCGCCCAGGTCCCCAGTCGGTTCAGGGCACCCGATGCCCCGTCCACGCGGACCCGCGCCGCCGCCTCCAGCGCAGCGTGCAGGAGGCGACGCAGAGGCCAGGGAAGGTGTCCCAGGCCCTCGAGCGCCCGCGCACGCATCCGCTCGTACACCAGCGGCACCGAGAAGACGTAGGTCGGTCCGAGGGCGAGCGCCGGGGGCGCATCGGATGGGTGCGCGATGAGCAGCAGGGTGTGCCCCTGTGCCAGTGCCAGGGCGAACTGGTCATGGCCGGCGACGTGCCCGAACGGAAGCAGGTGCAGTCCGACGTCGCGCTCGGTGCGCGCGGTGGAGAGCGCGCCGGCCTCGATGGCATGGACGATGGTCCGCTGCGGCAGCCGGACCCCCTTCTGGCGGCCGGTGGTGCCGCTGGTGAAGAGCAGGAGGAAGGGATCCTCTTCGCTGATGGACGCCGCGCGGGCCTCGAACTCCTCGAGGCCGAGGCCTGGTGCACCCTCTCCGAGCACGGCGTCCACGCTCGCGCAGCGGATGCCCTCCGGGAAGAGGTCGCCAATGCTGCTGTCGGCGGCCAGCACCGAGGTCAGCCCTTGCCCGGCAAGCGCCTCCGCGACGGGGGCCAGCTTGGCCCATTGCTCCCTGGTCGAGACGAACCCCACGTGCGGACGGACGCGCAGCGCGATGTCCTGCACCGCCGGACCGCCGAGGCTGGCGAACAGGGCCGAAGGCTCGGCACCGAGAAGCTGCGCGCCGAATGCCACGGCCTGCCACTCGGGGGAGTTCTCGGCGAGGAGCATCACCCGGTCGCCGCGCCTCACCCCGGCACGCTCGAGAAACGCGGCGGCCCGGCACACCTGCGCGCGAAAGTCGGAGAAGCGAACGTCTCGCGGCGGGCCGCCCACCCCCGGTGGCAGGAAGCGCAGGAAGACACGGTCGGGGACGCGGCGCGCGGTCAGCGCGAGCAGGCCCGGAAGAGTCCGGGCCTCGAACCGCACGATGGGGAGAGTCCGCATGGCCTGGGGCTCACCCTAGCGGGCGACTCTCTCCCCCGGAATCCACCCTTGGGAGTATTCAAGGTTCCGGAGAGACAGACTGATAGAAAATAGGCTCAAACCCGCTTGGACCTATTGAAAATCCGCCTGCCAGGCGCAATACGTGGATTCCATGGACGACGTCGACGCCGGCATCGTGGACCTCCTCCAGGAGGATGCCCGCCTCACCCAGGCGCAGATCGCCAAGAAGGTCGGCCTCTCCCAGCCCTCGGTGGCCGACCGGATCCGGAAGCTCGAGGAGCAGGGAATCATCACTGGCTACACGGCGAAGGTGGACCCCCGGAAGCTCGGCAAGGACATCACCGCCTTCATCGGGGTGGGCATTGAGCACCCCAGGTACTTCGACGCCTTCGCCAAGAAGGTGATGGGCCTCGAGGAGGTGCTCGAGTGCCACCGCGTGGCGGGCCAGGACAGCTACCTGCTCAAGGTGCGCACCGAGAACACCGGCTCGCTCGACCGTCTCCTGACAGAGGAGCTTCGTACGCTGCCCGGCGTCACCCGGACCCACACCACCATCGTCCTCTGCTCGGTGAAGGAAGAGACCCACGTCGCGCCGAGGAAGGAGCCAGTGCCATGACCGTTCGGACTGCAAGACGGATGCGGGGTGTCGTGCCCTCGGCGGTCCGGGAGATCCTCAAGGTCGCGGAGCGGCCCGATGTGCTGTCCTTCGCCGGGGGCCTGCCCGCGCCGGAGCTCTTCCCCGCCCGGGAGCTGAGCCAGGCCTTCGAGGCGGTGCTGCGAAGGAGGCCCGGGGCGGCGCTCCAGTACGGCATCACCGAGGGCTTCCTCCCGCTGCGCGAATGGCTGGCGGCGCGGCTGCGCGCCCGGGGCATCCCGGCGACCTCGGAGAGCGTGATGGTGGTGAGTGGCAGCCAGCAGGGTATCGACCTCGTTGCCCGCGTGCTGCTCGACCCGGGCGACACGGTGCTGGTCGAGAACCCCAGCTACCTCGCCGCGCTGCAGGCCTTCGCCGCCTACGAGGTGAACGTCGTGGCGCTGCCCGGCGACGACGATGGCCTCCGCACCGGGCTGCTCGAGGAGGCGGTGCGCGAGCACCGGCCCGCGCTCATCTACCTGGTGCCCGAGTTCCAGAATCCGCGCGGCACCACGCTCGCCGGGGACCGCCGACGGGAGCTCGCCACGGTCGCAGCGCGTCACGGCGTCCCGGTGCTCGAGGACGATCCCTATGGCGCCCTGCGCTTCCGCGGGTCGCCGTCCACGCCCATCGCGGCGCTCGCCGACGGCCTCACCTTCCACCTCGGCACGTTCTCCAAGACGCTCGCGCCCGGGTTGCGCCTCGGCTGGGTCCATGGGCCGAAGCCGCTGGTGCGCACCATGACCATCGCCAAGCAGGCCTGCGACCTCCAGACCGCCACCCTCGCCCAGCATGCGGTGGTGGAGCTCCTGGAGACGTTCGACTACGAGGCGCACCTCCGGCGCATCCGCTCGGCGTACCGCACCCGCTGCGAGGCGATGCTCCAGGCGCTGGAGCGCACCATGCCCGCCGGGACGCGCTGGTCCACCCCCGACGGCGGCCTCTTCCTCTGGCTCGAGCTGCCACCGGGTCTCCGCGACGACCAGGTCTTCCACGCGGCCATCCAGCGCTCGGTGGCGGTGGTGCCCGGGAGCGGCTTCTTCGTCGGCCCGCCAGAACACGGCTTCCTGCGCCTCAACTTCTCCAACCAGAGCGCGGCCAACATCGAGCTCGGCATGGACCGGCTCGGGCAGACGCTCGCCGAGCTGCAGGCCAGGTCGATGCCGCTGCGCCCGAGACAGGCCGAGCTCCACGCCGCCCCGCCGAGCCCCTGAGCGCAGGCCGCCCGTGGCGCCCCCGCAGAGCGGCGGCGGCACGAAGGTGCTGGCCCGAGTCCGCTCACCGCGTTTCCGCTGTCAGTAGGCGTTGCGTGACAGGAAGCCGCCCAGCGCCGTTCGCACGAGGATCTTGAGGTCCAGGAGCAGCGACCAGTTCTCGATGTAGTACAGGTCGTACTCGATCCGCTTGTGGATGGACGTCTGTCCCCGGAGCCCGTTGATCTGCGCCCAGCCGGTGATGCCCGACTTCACCTTGTGGCGGAGGTGGTACTTCGGGATCTGCCGCTTGAACTCCTCGATGAACACCGGGCGCTCCGGGCGCGGGCCGACCAGGCTCATGTCCCCCCGCAGCACGTTGAACAGCTGCGGCAGCTCGTCCAGGGAGGTCCGGCGGAGGAACGCGCCCACCGGGGTGCGCCGGTCGTCCCCCGCGGTCGCCATCCGCGGCCCCGCCTGCTCGGAGCCCACCCGCATGGTCCGGAACTTGAGGATGGGGAAGACCGCCCCGTCCATGCCCATCCGCTCCTGCCGGTAGAGCACCGGGCCGCGGCTGGTCAGCTTCACCACCAGCGCCACGACCCCCATCACCGGCGAGACCAGCAGCAGCGCCACCGCCGAGAACAGGATGTCGAAGGCGCGCTTGAGCACCAGGTTCCAGCCCTCCAGCGGCCCGCCCTGGAGGCTGACGATGGGCAGGCCGCCGAACTCCTCCAGCCCGCCGTACAGCGTCACGTACTGGAAGAGGTCGGGGACGATCTTCACGTCCACCGTGTGCAGCGCCAGCCGCTCCATCAGCGACTTCATCAGCGGCATGTCCTCGGAGGGCAGCGCGAGGATGACCTGGTCCACGCTCTGCTCGCGGAGCACCCGCTCCAGCTCGTCCGTCGTCCCGATGACCGGCACGCCGCGCACCGTCGTTCCCGGGAGGAGGAGGTCGCGGGAGAGCACCCCCGTCACCTGGAAGCCCAGCTCGCGGTGGTGTTCGATGGTCTCCACCACCCGCTCGCCGAGCTCGCCGGCGCCCACCAGGAGGATGGACTTGAGGTTCAGGCCCCGCCGGCGCACCGACTCGAGCCACATCCGGAAGGCGACCCGCGTCGTCGCCACCAGCACGAAGGAGTAGCCGGCGAAGATGAGCAGCGTGAGCCGGGAGTAACGTTCACGGCCGAAGTAGGTGAGCGCCACCAGCACCAGGCTCCCGGTGATGGTGGCCTTGAAGAGCTCGAAGACCTCCTCGAGGTGCGTCCGGACCCGGTTGGTGGCGTAGAGGCGCGACTGCCGGTACGCGACCGGGAAGAGCACCAGCACCAGGGCGAGCGTGACCAGCGTCTCGCGCACCGGTGGGCGGGGCGCGGTCAACGCGTCGAAGCGCGTCAGGTACGCCAGGACGAACGCGAGCGTGAGCATCGCGACGTCGATGGCGACCTTGATCGATGTCCAGAACCGCTGCAGCCGGTTGAACACGGCTCCTGCACTACCACGGAAGCCGGTCCCGAAGGCCGGGACGACCGGCGAGCAGCGCCTCCACCTTCGAGCGCAGGGCCGTCCGGAACCGCTCCTCGGAGAAGAGCTCGGCACGGGCGCGGGCGGCTGCCGGCTCGAAGCCCCGCTCGAAGGGCTCGAACCGCTCCAGCGCGGCGATCAGCGCCTCCGGCGTGGGCCGGTCGAAGAACAGCCCGGTCTGTGGGGTGAGGGTCTCCAGGGCCCCGCCCCGGCCCAGGGCGATGACCGGACGCCCGGAGGCGAGCGCCTCGAGGGGGGCGATGCCGAAGTCCTCCTCGCCGGGGAAGATCAGCGCCCGAGCGCCACGGTACAGCTCCGGAACCTGCGCGTCGGGCACCTTCCCGAGCCAGCGGACGTTGGGCGGAAGCCCAGAGCGGAGCAGCCGTGCGTCCTGCCCGTCCCCGGCGATCCACAAGGCGTGCCCCGTGCGCCGGAAGGCCTCCACCGCGAGGTCCACCCGCTTGTAGGGCGCGAGCGCCCCGAGCCAGAGGAAGTAGGCCCCCCGACCCCCCGCCGGCGGCCTCCCGAACCGGTCGAGCGCCACCGGCGGGTGGATGACGTCCGCCTTGCGGCCCCAGAACTGCGCGATGCGACGCGCGACGTGGTGGCTGTTCGCCACCAGCGCGTCGGGGTCGGCCGCGGTGCGCCGGTCCCAGGCCTGGAGCGCCGGACGGCTCGCCGCCGCCGCGAGCCGCACCGGAAGGCTCGCCCGCCCGGGACCGAAGTACGCGTCGAACTGGTCCCACATGTAGCGCATGGGAGAGTGCACGTAGGCCAGGTGCGGCGTGCCCGGGGGCACCCGCACGCCCTTGGCCACGCAGTGGCTGGACGAGACGACCAGGTCGAACCCCCGCGGTTCGAGGAAACGCAGCGCCGCCGGCATCAGCGGCAGGGCGACCCGGTAACGGCGCGCGATGCCCGGCAGGCGCTGGAGCGGGGAGGTGTGGATGGGCCGCGACTCCACGTCCGGGCCGACGCTCCCCGGCACGCGGAGGAGGGTGAAGATCTCCGAATCGGGAAAGAGCCGCACCAGCTGCGCGAGCACCAGCTCCCCGCCGCGGCGCCCGGTGAGCCAGTCATGGACGAGAGCGACGCGCATCAGGGGGGCGTTCGGGCCGGTGGGTGTAGCATGCCGCGGCCGCGACGAGTGCCTCGACCGGGGTGTCGTGAGCACAGGGAGATGGCAGAGACCGAAGCGAGACGGCGCACACGAGGACCGGACAGCGGAGGCGTGCCTCGTGGCAGCGAGCCCGGACGTGCCGCGCCCTTGCGCGGCTCCGCGAGCCTCCCCCGGCCGCGGGGGGCGCCGAGCACCGCGGGGCCGAGTCCGCGCGTCGCAGCAGGGGGATCGGCCATCGCCGCGCCCAGCCCCCCCCGGTCGAGGCGCTAGATGGCCTCCCGGGTGCTCATCGATCTTCGAATGGTGACCGGCCGGCTGCACGGCATCGCCCGGTACGCGCTGGAGCTCGCCCGGGTGCTCCCCGCGCTCGCGCCCGACCTGGTCTTCGAGGGGCTCGGGCCGCCCGGTGGCCTGCCGGAACTCGGGCCGCTCGCGCCGACCTTCCCGGTGCACCGCGCGCCGGCGGGCTTCCTTTCGCCACTCGAGCAGCCCGCCCTCGCCGCCGTCCTCCGCCGGCTCGAGCCCGACCTGTTCCACGCGACGTCGTTCTCGGTGCCGCTCCTCTGGCGGGGGCCGCTGGTGGCGACGCTGCACGACGCCGCGCACCTCGCCCGGAGCGAGGAGTTCGGCTGGCTCACCGCCGTGTACTACCGGGTGGTGGTGGGCCCGAGGGTGCGCCGCGCGCGCGGGCTGCTCACGGTGTCCGAGTTCGCGCGCCGCGAGCTCGCCAGCCGGCTGGGAGTCCCGGAGTCGCGCTGGAGCATCGTCCCGCCCGGAGTGGACCCGCGCTTCCACCCCCCGACCGCGGAGGAGCGGCTGCAGGCCCGGGCGCGGCTGGGACTGCCGGCGCGCTACCTGCTCGCGGTGGGCAACCCCAAGCCGCACAAGAACCTCGCCCTCCTCGCGCGCATCGCCACCCGGCTCCCCGTCCCCCTGGTGCTGCTCGCCGGCGACGGGGCCGGGCGCGTCTTCCCGCGACCCACCCGCGTGCTGTCCGAGGTGGAAGAGGCGCACCTGCCCGCGCTCTACGGCGGCGCCGAGGCCCTGCTGCTCCCCTCGCGTCACGAGGGCTTCGGCCTGCCTGCGCTCGAGGCGATGGCCACCGGCACCCCGGTGCTCGCGGCCAACGCCGGCTCCTTGCCCGAGGTGACCGGCGGCGCCGCCGAGCTGCTGGATCCAGACGCCCCCGAGGCGTGGATCGCCGCGAGCAACGCCATCGTCGCGACCCCGCTCCTACGCGCCCGCTGGGCCTCCGCCGGCCGCGAGCGCGCCCGCGCCTTCACCTGGGAGCGCTGCGCCCGGCACACCCTCGCGGTCTACCGCTCGGCCCTCGGCTGAGCCGGGGTGGACCAGGCCCACGCCCCAGATCAGCGCGAAGCCGAGCGCCACGCTGGGGTGGAACGGGAGGTGGTGGGCGATGCCCAGCGTCTGGTACCCGGCCCAGGAGAGCGCCGCCCCGAGCGCCACCGTGCTCCCGCCGCGGGCCCGGCGCAGCAGCGCGCGAAGGAGCGCCGCGTGCAGCAGCGCCCAGAGCAGAAGGCCGAGGAGCCCCGTCTCCGCCCAGACGGTGAGCGCGATGGAGTGCGCGTCGCGCGAGAGCATGTCGGTGATGCCGGTCACGCCCTGCCGGGCGAGCGCTGCCGTCCGGTAGTTGCCGAAGCCAACCCCGAGCCACGGGTGCCGGTGGACCAGGTCCCACCCGGCGGCCCGCGCCAGCGCCCGCTCGCCCCCGACGAAGTTCTCGGTGGCCTGGCCGAGCCGGACGTGCCACCCCGGGCTCACCAGCGCCGCCGCGGCGACCGCCAGGACCAGCGCGACCACCGCGGCCCGGACGCGTGCGCTCCGGGTCACCACCACGCCGGCCACGAGCACCAGCAGGCCCGTGGTGAGGAGCGCGGCCCGGGCGTAAGCGAGGACGATGCACCCGACGCAGGCCGTGGCCAGCGTCCCGGCGAGCACCCGGGTCCGGCCCGCCGCAGGACCGAGCGCGGTGGCCAGCGCCGGCCCGAGCGCGGCGATGGAGGCGTGGGCCAGCCGGAGACGGTGGAAGAAGAAGCCGCCCGCTGCGTAGCGGTCCTCGCCGCCGAACGTCTCGTGCACCCGGTCCACCGGCACCCGCAGGAACCCCGGGATGGGGATGGACCAGCGGACGAGGTGCTGCACCGCCGAGAGCCCGAGCGACAGCAGTCCCCCGGCGAGGAAGATGGCCGCGGGCCAGGTCCAGCGAAGCACCTGGGCTCCGAGCAGCACCGCCCCGGCGAGCGCCGCGGTGTCGAGACAGTGCAGCCACAGGGCGGCCGGAGGAAGGCCGGGAGCCCCGAGCGCCCGCGCCACCAGCGGGGACAGCGCCTGCCACGCCGCGAGGCAGAGCGCCGCGCGCACCGGGAGCCGTGCCTCACCGGGGAGCGAGACGCCGCGGAGGACCAGCACCGCCGAGGCGACGAGCGCGACGTCCGCCACGCCCTGGTTCAGCCCCTCGGCGAGCCAGAACGAGGCAGCCCACGCGGCCAGGAGCGCCGTCGCGACCCGCGCTGGGCTCACGCCCGCGCTCCGGACCACCCTCCCCGCCGGAGGATGCGGCGGGCCGCCCCGGGCGGAACCCAGAGCAGCGCCCCCAGGGCCACGGTGAGTGCGAGCAGCGGAAGCGCGGCAGCGAAGAGCGGCGCGATGCGGCCAGCGTTCACCAGCGCCCGGGCGATGACGGTGAGCCCCCACAGGCCCATGGTGACCGCGAGCCCCTCCACCAGCGCCCCGGTGAGCGAGCCGCCACGGCCGGGCCGCAGCGCGAGCACCACCGCCAGGAGCGCCGCCGGCACCCCGGCCAGCGGATAGGTGAAGCGATTGCCCAGCGCGAGCAGGTAGAGCCGGTCGGAGAGGCCCACCTCCCGCCGCGCGCGGATCTGCTGCCGGAGCACCGGCAGCCGCATCTGCTCCGGCCGCCCCGGCCGGATGCCCAGGAGAGCGCTGGAGATTCCGAGGTCCAGCGTCTCCTCGGGGGTCTGGGTCAGCTTCAGGCCGCCGCGCCGGTCGAACACCCGCCGCGTCACGCCCCCCAGCCGCCAGCGGGTGCCGCCGGCGTGCTCCATCGTCTGCGCATCCACCCGCTCGGCCAGGTCGAAGTCCGGGGTGAGGCGCAGCAGGGTGACCCCGCGGAAGCCCGACTCCACGTCCCCGCCCTCGAGGTGGAGGATGCGGTCGTCATGCCGGAACCACTGCTTGCGCTCGTAGAACGACCGCCAGTCGCCCCAGCGGTGAAAGCGGAGCGCGGTGATCTCGTCCACCCGGCGGCTCGCGTGCCCCACCAGATACTCGTCGAGGAGGCCGAGCACCAGCGCCGCGGCCAGCGCCACCCCTGCCACCGGCAGGAAGAGCACCCGCCGCCCGAAGCCGAGCGCGAGGATGGCGGTCAGCTCCCCGCGCCGCCGGAGCAGCGCCACCAGCGTGGCGCCCGCCAGGAGCAGCGCCGCCGGGGCGAGCTGGTGCGCCGCCACCACCGCCTTCCACCCGTAGAGCTCGGCCACGTCGCGCACCCAGTTGGGCCCGGTGTAGGAGCGGGCGCGGTCGACGAAGTCGGCGACCAGGAAGACCACCAGCAGCCCGGCCAGCACCGCGCCGACGATGACCAGGTAGCGGCGGAGCACGTGCCGGAGAAGGAGCCCGCGCATCAAGCCACCAGCCCTCGCCTCGTCAGGCGAACGAAGAGCCAGGTGCCGAACGCGCCGAACACCAGATTGGGCGCCATGCCGGCGAGCCACGGCGCGAGCCGCCCCGCGGTGCCGAGGTTCTCGAAGCTGCGCTCCACGATGTAGTAGGCGACGTAGACCCCAAGCGCGAGGAGATACCCGCGGGTGCGCGCGGCGCGCGAGGACATGGCCAGCGGCACGCCGAAGAGCGCGAAGGCCAGCGGCGTCAGCCCCTCGGCCAGGCGGACGTGAAACGCGGTCAGGAACGGCGCCGGGCTCGTTCCTCCGCCGCGCGCCTCGTTCGCCGCGGCGAGCAGCTCGCGCGGGGTGAGCTCCTCCTTGGGCGAGCGGAAGTGGTTCTTCCGGAGGATGGAGTCCTCGACCCCGATGGAGAGGTTGCCGTCGCGAAAGGTGAGAATCGCGTAGTCGGTCCCGGTCTGCTCCGCCCGGTGCACCTCGCCCGCCCGGAGACCCACCGAGAGGGAGGCGCCGCGGCCGGAGGGGTTCACCGTCCCCTCGTGGGCCAGCACCAGCAGCGGGGCGCGCGGGTCCCGGTCGTCGTGGACCAGCACGTGCGTCCATACGCCGCGCTCCCGGTCCACCTCCTGGGCGTAGAGCGTCAGGTCGGTCAGGTCCTCGTAGAAGACGCCCGGGCGCACGTCACCGAGGACGTTCTTCTTGATGACCTCGCTCACCTGCACCTTCACCTGCTTGAGCCCCCAGGGCTCGGCGGTGGAGGCGAGGAGCAGGACCAGCGCGCCCAGCGCCCCGCCCACCGCGAGCGGCACCCGGGCCAGCTGCCACGGCGTGGCCCCGAGCGAGAGCAGGGCCAGGAGCTCGCGGTCCTCGCCGAGCCGGCCGAGCCCGAGCAGGATCGCGAGCAGAAAGCCTACCGGCAGCGACATCACGAGCAGGTGCGGGCTCAGGTTCACCACCAGCCGGAGGAAGTCCCAGGGCGTCATCGCCGAGCCGAGCAGCACCTCGGTGCCCCGGAGGAACTGCATCACGAAGAGCAGGAGGAACAGGAACACCACCCAGAGCGAGAGCGGGACCAGCAGCTCGGCCAGCACGTAGCGGGCGAGCAGGGGGAGCTCGGGCCGCCTCACGCGCGCGGTCCGAGCCCCTTGCTGCCGATGTCCCGCCGGTACTGCATCCCCTCGAACGAGATGCGGCTCACCGCGCCGTAGGCGTTGGCCCGCGCCTCCGCCAGGGTGGGCCCGCGGGCGCACACGGTGAGCACCCGGCCACCGGCGGTCACCAGCGCCCCATCACGGAGCGCGGTGCCGGCGTGGAAGACCTGGCAGCTTCCGCCGCCGATGCGGTCCACCCCCGAGATGCGAGCACCGGTCACCGGCGCAGCCGGGTACCCCGGGCTCGCCAGCACCACGCCCACCGAGGCGCCGGGCAGCAGCGCCAGCGGCCGGGGCGCGAGCGTGCCGCGGGCGCAGGCGTCGAGCCAGGGAAGGAGGTCCTCCCCCAGCGACATCACCAGCACCTGCGCCTCGGGGTCCCCGAAGCGGGCGTTGAACTCGAGCACCGCCGGGCCGTTCGGGCCCACCATCAGCCCGGCGTACAGCGCTCCCTGGAACGGCGTCCCCCGCGCGGCCATGGTCCGGAGCACCGGGGCGATGACCTCCTCGCCGACCCGGGCGAGCGCCGCGGGGTCGAGCACCGGCGCCGGGCAGTAGGCACCCATGCCTCCGGTGTTGGGCCCCTGGTCTCCGTCGAGGAGCCGCTTGTGGTCCTGCGCCGGCGGGAGCAGCACGTACCGGGCGCCATCGCAGAGCGCGATGACGCTCACCTCCTCGCCGGCCAGCACCTCCTCCAGCACCAGCGTCCGCCCGGCCTCGCCCAGCCCGGCGAGCGCGCGCACCGCCTCCACCGCCTGGTCCGCTCCGCGCGCGACGATGACGCCCTTGCCCGCCGCGAGCCCGTCGGCCTTCACCACCACTGAACCGCGGGCGCGGGCCCATGCTTCCGCCTCCCGCACCGAGGTGAACGCTCGCCCGGCGGCCGTGCGGACTCCGGAGGTGAGCATCACCTCCTTGGCGAAGGCCTTGCTGCCCTCGAGGCGCGCAGCCGCGGCGTCCGGACCGAAGACGGCGACGCCGGAGGCCCGGAGCGCGTCGGCGACGCCCGCCACCAGCGGCGCCTCGGGCCCGACCACCACCAGGTCCACCCGGGCGTCACGCGCGAGCGCCACCACCGACTCCGGATGGTCGGCGACCACCGGCCGGTTCTCGGCGATCGAGGCCGTTCCGGGGTTTCCCGGAGCGCAGATCAGCCCAGAGAGCCTCGGGCTCTGCGCCAGCTTCCAGGCGAGCGCGTGCTCCCGCCCACCGCTTCCCAGGACCAGCACCCGCATCAGCGTTCGATCAACCCTCCGGCGGCAGAAGGTACAAGGCCCGCCGGGCCGAGGCGTACTCCGGATCGAGCACGATGACACGCTGGAGTCGCTCCCGGGCGGAGACGATGGCCCCGGTGCGGGCCTCCGCCTCGGCCAGCCGCACCTGGGCCGCGAGCAGCGCCGGGCTCAGGGTCTGGGCCTCACGGAGCGCGCGCTGTGCGCCCTCGACGTCGCCGGTGGCGAGCAGCGCCGAGCCCAGCGCGTACTGGGCGAAGCCGCTGGTCCGTCCTCCGGCGGCGACCGCCTCCTGGGCACGGGCGAGCGCGCCCGCGGCGTCGCCCCGGGCGCCGAGCAGGACGGACTTCCACCCGAGCACCAGCGCCTGGGTGGCGCCGGTCTTGAGGATGCGGTCGATGAGCACCTCGGCGCCCGGGGCGTCACCCTGGTGCACCCGGAGCACGGCCTCGGCCAGGAGGGGCTGGCCGTCGCGGTCGTCCTTGCTCAGGAGCACCAGGCGCTCCGCAGCGCCCTTGAGCCCGTCGCCGGGCAAGAGCGGCGGGATGCCTGGGCCATCGCGGTAAGGGTCCGCCTGGAGCGCCAGCGCCACACTCCGCATCGCCCGCTCGCGTGCGCCGGTCATGGCCCAGGCGGCGCCGGCCCAGAGCTCGGCGTCGGTGCGGCGGACGTCCGCCTGGGCAGCGCGGTCGAAGGCCTCGGCGGCGGCCTGCCAGCGCTGCTGGGCGGCACGGAGCCTCCCCTCGAGCAGGGCCGCGAGGCCGGGATCTCCGAGCCGGTCGAGGACCGGAGCCAGGTGAGCGGCGGCCTGGTCCGCCGCTCCGCGGTCCAGGTCGACCAGGAGCCCCTGGGTGTGCGCCTGCACGTCGTCCGGGGCGATGGCCAGTGCCGCGGCGACGGCCTGCGCCGCCACCTGGTGTTCGCCCGCGGCACGGGCCACCCGGGCCAGGCAGACCTGCGCCCGGAGCAGGTCCGCACCCGCGAGCCGCCCGTGCTGCACGGCGTGCGAGAGCAGCTTCACCGCCTCGGCCGGAGAATGCTCGGCGCCGGCCCGCAGCGCGGCCATCTCGATGACCGCCGGCCCGTCCTGGGTCGCGGGGCTCGCCTGGAGCCGCTCGTACAGACGCCGCGCCTGCGCCGTCTCCCCCACCTGTCCCCAGAGCCGCGCCAGCGCCCGTGCGGTGCGGGGCTCGTCGGGGTCCACCGTCAGCCGCGTCTGGAGATCGGCGGCGGCCGCGCGGGGCGAGCCCGCCGCATCGTGCGCCGCCGCGCGGATGTTGAACACCCTGTGCTGGCCAGGATCCCGCTGCTGGACCTCCTGGAGCAAGGAGAGCGCGAGTGCCGCCGACGAGCTGGCGTACCCCTCGGCCAGCACCAGCCGGGCGCGCGTCCCCCAGACGGGCGAGGGTGGTGCAGCGGTCGGGGTCGGGGGCGGCGGCGCGCCGGGGGCGGGCGGTGCCGGGGGACGGGTGGCGTCCACCGCGCTCTGCCCCAGGCTCCGGGCACGCTCGACGTCCTGAGCACCGCCCCGCACCAGCAGCAGACTCGCCAATCCGACCTGGAGCGGAGGCTGGCGCCCCAGCTGCTCCAGGGCGCTCTCGCCCAGCTGCAGCAGCGCCTGGAGCTCGCTGGCCGGGAGCTGGGTCCCGCGTCCCCGGGCGATGGCCTCCATCCACAGCCCGAGCGCCTCGGCGCTGCGGGGGCCCTGGACCAGGGCACCCTCCAGCGTGTGCTCCGCCGCCAGCTGCGAGGCCTCGGTGTCCTTCGCCAGGTCGGCCTGGGCCGAGTCGATGAGCTCGGGGACCGGGCGCGTCTCGGGAGGGGCCTTCCAGGAGGCGAGCCGCGCCTCCAGGCCGTCGGGCAGCCGGGCCTCGGCCGGGGGCTTCTTCTTGCCCGGGCGGGGAAGGACGTCGGCCACGCGCTGCAGATCCGCCGGGTCCGGCCGCACGCGCAGGTACCACAGGACTGCGGACACCAGGGCCGCCAGGGCGAGCACCGAGAGCAGGAGCCAGACCCGGCCTCGGCGGTCCGGCTCGGGCATCGTCCGGAATGCGCGGCGCGGGCTCGCCGGAGGGGTGGGGGTGCGCGTGGGGAGCTCACCCGTGCCCGGGTCGGTCGACGCGGCGGCGGCCGGGGCGAGGGGACCGGACACCGGCATTCCCCGACCGAGCGCAGCGGCGGTGCGCGCGCGGCACGCGCCGCAGACCCCGCTGGCCAGGTCGTCGGCATCGACCAGCTTCCCGCCGCAGGCCCCGCACGGCTCGGGCACCACCACGGGGGCTGGAGCGGCCCGGGGAGGGGTGCCTCCGGACGGGCGGGGCATCGCCGGCCCCGGAGCAGGGCGGGGCGTCGTCGCTGGGATGGCGGTCGGCGGGGACCCGCCGCGCGGCGTGGTGGCCGAGACCGCCGGGGCGGACTGGGGCCGGCGCTGGTTCCCGGCGGTGACCGGCGTCGCGGGAGACGGCGGCACCGCGCTGGGCGCAACGGGGCGCACCGGCGAGAGTGGCTGCTGCAAGGGCGGCAGCGGCGTGCGCCGCCACGGGTCCGAACGGTCCGTCTCGGGCCAGGCGTCGGCCTGCGGCCCCGGCCGCAACTGGCTCGGCTCCGGCGGGTCGACGTCGATCTCGACGTCACTGAAGTCGATGGGCGCCGAGCTCGGGGCCTGGAGCGGGCCCGGTGGGCTGCCGCTCGGCTGGCTCACCGGGGGGATGCTCGGGGCGGCGGGCGGGAGGTCGTCGAACTGGACGTGGCTCCGGCCCACCACGTACTCCAGCTGGCTGTCCGCCTCCCAGTCCAGCTCACCGAAGAGTTCCTCCTCCTCTGGTGCTGGGGTCTGCGGGAGGGGGAGGGTGGTGAGCGCGACCCGGCCGATCTGGCTCTTGCCCCCCGGGGGGGTGGTGAGCGGCACGCCTCCGGCCCGGAGCGGCTGCGAGTGCTTGCAGCGGGGACAGCGGGCGCGGGTCGCCCGGGCCACCGCCTCGTCGGGGAGCAAGTACTCGGTGCCGCACTGTTCACATCGGAAGCGCATTCGTGCCTGCCGGCATCAATGCCGGAAGTGCCGGACGCCGGTGAATACCATCGCCACGTCGTGCTCGTCGGCGGCGGCGATGACCTCGGCGTCCCGCACGCTGCCTCCGGGCTGGGCCACCGCCCGCGCGCCAGCGAGGGCGAGCGCGTCCATCCCGTCCCGGAACGGGAAGAACGCGTCGGAGGCCACGGCGCTTCCGCGGAGCGCCTCGCCCCCGCGGGCGGCGGCAATCTTCACCGACTCCACCCGGCTGGTCTGCCCGCCGCCCACGGCGAGGATCCGGTCGGCGGTGGAGAAGACGATGGCGTTGCTCTTCACGTGCTTGCACACGCGCCATCCGAACCGCAGCGCGGCCAGCTCGGCGGCACTGGGCGCGCGCCGGGTCACCACCTTCCACTCGGTGGAAGGCTCGACCGCGTCGCGGTCCTGCATCAGGAGCCCTCCGGAGATGCTCCGCAGCTCGAACGAGGCGAAGGCTCGGGCCCCGCGGGGCCAGGACCTCCGGGCGTCGAGCAGCCGGAGATTCTTCTTGGAGCCGAGCACGGCGCGGGCGGCCTCCGAATACCCCGGGGCGATGACCGCCTCGAGGAAGGTCTCCGCCATCGCCCGGGCGGTGGGCTCGTCGACCTCGCGGTTCAAGGCGACGATGCCCCCGAAGGCCGAGACCTCGTCGACCGCACGGGCGACCCGATAGGCCTTCTCCAGCAGGTCGTCCTGCGCCACGCCGCACGGGGTGTTGTGCTTGATGATGACCGCCGCCGGCCGCTCGGGGAACTCGAGCGCCAGGGCGAGCGCGGCATCCAGATCGAGCAGGTTGTTGTAGGAGAGCTCCTTGCCCTGCAGCACATCGGCGAAGGAGACGGAGGGGCCGGGCGGCTCACGGTAACCGCGGTACCACGCTCCGCGCTGGTGGGGATTCTCGCCGTAGCGGAGCTCCTGGACCTTCCGGAACCCGAGCGCGAGCTCGTCCGGGAAGGGGACCTGGTCACGCTCGGCCATCCAGCCGGCGATGCTCGCGTCGTAGGCCGCGGTGTGAGCGTAGGCCTTGCGCTGGAGCCGCTGGCGCGTCTCAGAGGAGGTGCCACCCCTGCGCAGCTCCTCGAGCACCGCCTCGTAATCTCCGGGGTCGACCAGCACGGTGACCGAGGCCGCGTTCTTGGCCCCGGCGCGGATCATCGCCGGCCCGCCGATGTCGATGTTCTCGAGGATCTCCTGCTCGCCGAGCCCCTTGGCGACGGTCTCGCGGAACGGATAGAGGTTCACCGCCAGGACGGAGATGGGGGCGATGCCACCGGCTTCCATCTCCGCGCGGTCGGAGGCGAGCCCCGGGCGCCCCAGCAGCCCGCCGTGGATGCGTGGATGAAGCGTCTTCACCCGGCCGCCGAGGATCTCCGGGCTTCCGGTGTGCTCGGACACCTTGCGCGCCGGAAGGCCAGCCTCCTTCAGCGCCTGGAGGGTTCCACCGGTGCTGAGGAGCTGGAACCCGAGGTCCACGAGACCGCGGGCGAAGGGAACGAGTCCCCGCTTGTCGGAGACGCTGAGGAGGGCGATCACGGGTCCTGGGCGATGGACTGGAGGGCACCGGGACGAAACACCGCACGCCCTCCGAGTGTCAACGAATGAGCGCTGTCCGCGACGCGGGGGGTCCACCCTGCCCCGGTGGCGGCGCTGGCGACCCGCGATCGCCGACCCAGCGGTGCTTCAGCGCGTCGCTGGGAGGAGAACACCGCGGGCTCCGGGCTCGCTCACCTCAGTCCTCCGTCGCCTCGCGCAGCTTGGCGAGGCCACGGGTCTCCACCTGACGGATCCGCTCGCGGGTGAGGTTCATGATCTCCCCCACCTCCTCGAGCGTGATGCCGCCCTTCTCCGCCACGTCCAGTGCGCAGGTGTGCTCCAGCTCCCAGATCTCCTTGTCCGGAAAGTTGAGCTTGATCGACCCGGTCTCCGGATTCACGTCCAGGTAGAGATTGTGCTTGCAGGAGACGAAGAGGCATGGGCGCGGGCCGTTGATGCAGTCGGCCCGGGTGCGGGGCCGGTTGTCCTCGACGCTGCGGAGCAGCTCCTGCTCCTCGGGGTCCACCTCGCCCGAGAGACGGCGACGGCGCAGCTCGCGGGCCATCTCCTTCCGGGACATGGTCTTGGAGCGGCGGCGCTCCGTGGGGGCCGGAGCCACGCCCTCCGGCTCGCCAGCGGGTTCCGCCGTCCACTCGGGCTTGGCCTGACTCATCGCTTCCCTCCTCCGGACCGCTTGACGGCGGAACTGGTCGCCGGTGGTGTCACGACAGATCGCTCCGCTCGAAGGAGCCGAGGGCTCGCTGCGCGGTGAGCGCGCTGCCGACGCGCGAGAGGTCGCGCACCAGGTCCCCGGCGCGCCGGCGCAGGCCGGTGAGCTCACCCTGCAGGCTCCGCTTCTGGTCGGTGGCCAGCGCGCGCTCGCCGAGCTCGGACTCGAGCCCACTCAGCGTCTCGTCCAGGCTGCGCTCCACCTGGTCGATGTTGTTCTTCACCCCGACGAAGGAGCGACGGATCTCTTCGAGGGTGAGGCCGGCGGCCATCATCTTCTTGATGGCGTTGATCCGCCGCACCGACTCGACCGGGTAGAGCCCGTGGCTCCCGCGGTGCTTGCCCTTGCGGCCCACCCGGCGGCTCCGGGGCAGGAGCCCCGCCTGGACGTACTTGCGGAAGGTGGCCTCCGAGAGGCGGACGCCCTTGGGGCGGAAGATCTCGACGATCGCCCCGGCGGACAGGCCGCGAGCGAACTCGCTCTCGATGCGCGCCAGCTCTCCCGGTTGGAAATAGTCCATTGAATGGCGGATTGAGAATATCCGCTACTGACAAGATGGTATTGAGTGGCTTCCACTCTCGTCAAGAGGGCTCGGCCGTTCAGGAGCGGTTCCCGGACGGAGCACGGCGGATTCAGCGACCGGCGGGAGGATGCTCCAGCGTGGCGGTGCGGCCCTGGACCAGCTGCACCGGGTAGGTGCCGGCGACCCCGTCGGGGCCAGTGAGCTCCACCAGGTGGCGGCCGGCCGGCAACCGGAGCGTCTTGCTGCCCTGGACGTAACCCGCGCGCCTCCCGTCGACGCGGAGCTCGGCCCAGGGCTTGGCGCGGATCACCAGCCGCGCCCCGACCACGCCCGGACCCGGTGCCCCTGCCCTGCTCTTGGGGAGATCCTGCGCGGTCGGGGGGACCGCGGCCGGACGGGGGGTGGTCGGAGGCACCACCGCCGCAGGCTGGGCAACCGCGAGCTGCCCCGGCTCACCGCCGGTCATTGCCGGGAGCGAGCCCGCGGCGCCCGCTGCCGGGCGGTCCCCCGGAGGAACCGCGCCCGGCTCCGGATCCGGCTGCCGGCTCGCGGCCGCGCCCGAGCTCACCCCGGAAGGTCGCTCGCGCCATCGGGACACCCGGCCCGGGGCCTCCCGAACGGCGAGGGCAGTCGCCGCGGCGAGCGCCGCGATGGCGAGCACGGCGACCGGCCAGCGCAGGTCGCGCCGCGCCGCGCCGGGGAGGACCTCCGTCGGAGCGGGCTCCGGCGGCGCGGGTGCCACGAGCTCCGTCGGCTGCGCCTGTGCACCAAGCTCGCCAGGAGCGGGCTCGGAGGCCCTCGCGCCCGGCGAGGCCGAGATGGACAGCGAGATGGGGATGGACGACGTGCCGCTCACCGGCTCGGCCACTCCGGCCTCTTCGGGGAACATCCGGCGGAGGAAGGCACCGACGTCGGTGTCCTCGAGCGAGCGGGCGCCGGCGAGGAGGTACTCGGCCAGGGCGCGCTCCAGCTCGTGCGCGGCGGGGCGGCGGCCGCGTTCCCGCTCGAGCGCACGCATCACCGCGGCGTCGAGCGGGGCGGCGACGGCCGGGTTGAGCCGGGCGGGAGGGACGATCAGGCGCTCCTGGACGGCACGGAGCACCGCCACCTCACCGTCGCCCTCGAAGAGCCGAGCGCCGGTGAGCAGCTCCCAGAGCGTGACGCCCAGGGCGAAGACGTCGGTCCGCGCGTCCACCGCGTCTCCGCGGGCCTGCTCCGGAGACATGTACGCGAACTTCCCCTTCAGCATCCCGGAGGTGGTGGCGCGACTTCCGGCCTTGGCGATGCCGAAGTCGGTGAGCTTCACCGCTCCATCGAAGCTGAGGAGGACGTTGTGCGGAGTGACGTCCCGGTGGACCAGGTTCAGGCTCTGCCCGTTCTCGCTCAGCCGGTGGGCGTAAGCGAGGCCGCGCGCGACCTCCATGCCGATCTGCGCGACGAGGATGGGCGGGATGGCGACGCCACGCTCCTGGCACCGCCGACGCAGCTCCCAGAGCGAGTGGCCGCGGACGTACTCCATTGCCAGGTAGTAGGTGTCCTCGTGCTTGTCGAAGTCGAAGATGTGGACGAGGTTGGCGTGGTTGAGCCGGCTCGCCACCCGGGCCTCGGCGATGAACATCCTCACGAAGTCCGGATCGCCCGCCAGCCCCGGACGGACGCGTTTGATCACCACGTCCTTCTCGAAGCCCCCGGGGCCGAGCGCCGCAGCGAGGTAGATCTCCGCCATTCCGCCCTCGGCGAGCTTGCGCCGGACGACGTACTTGCCGATGGACGTCCCGGCGGCGAGCGTCATCGCGGGTGTCGTTGCACGGGGTGGTGAGACCGAGCGCCTACGGTACCGGCCGCGCTTTCCGGTGGTCAAACCAGCCCCGGACCCACACCGCCCCACGGGCCCTCTCCCGAGGCGCTGGGACCGGTGTCGCCCGAGGGCACGATGGCGTGGGGCGAGCGCGCAGCGCATGGCCGCACCCGTCCAACAGATGTCAGTTGACCCCGGGCCAAGCCGCGGGCTGTCATGGCTGCCGTGCACGAGACGACATCCGCGCGCCGGATCGCCCCCCGACTCGCGCAGCGGCGCCGCGCCTACCTCGCTCCCTTGCTCGCCCTCGCCGTCTCCGCCTGCGCCTCGGGCAAGAGCGAGGCGGCGGGCTCCTCGGCAACCGCCCCCGGCGCGGCGCCCGGCTTCGTCCGGACCGAGGGGCCGTGCTGGGTGGGCGGCCGCATCACGCTCGACCCGTCGCTCCGGGCCGAGTCGACGGCTGACGAGCTGGCGAGCATCGGCTGCGACAACGTGGTGCTGGTGATGAAGACCGACGATGGGAGCACCAAGCTGGTCCACGCCGACGGGGTGCTCGCCGGCGGCTGGGGCGAGTGCCACTACCAGGTCACCGACGTCCCGCCGGGGGGCGCCACCTTCTCCGGGAAGGTGGTGGCGCTCTCCATCCCCGACTACCGGTACGCGCTGGTCTCGAAGGTCGAGTTCAACGCGGTGAAGTGCGGCGGGTCCCTCGCCTCGCTGAACCAGCAGCTGGACTTCGTGCTCACGGTGCCGGACGTGCGGGGTCGGTCACGGTGACCTTCCGTCGCTCCGCCCAGGGCATGAGCCAGTAGATCATCCCGTTCACGTCCGAGACCGACAGGGCCACGAAGACATCGTTGAGGCCCGAGAGCTGCCGGACCCCCACCGCGACGCCCAGCCTCTCCTGGAGGAGCGACACGCCCACCTCCCCGCCCCAGTCGGTCCCGCCATTCCAGTGCACCGCGAAGCGCGGACCCGCCGAGACCGTCAGCCCGCCGAGGTGAATGGCCGGGCGGAGGCCGAAGGTGGAGCTGGTTCGCTGCCCGAACTCGATGTCCACCAGCTGCAAGGTGGAGAGCACCGAGGCGTGCGGCCCGAGGCGGAGCGCGGGCTCGATCCACGACAGGGCGAGGCCCCCCCTCGCCACGTCCAGCGCGGCCCGGTAGGGAACGGCGTGCGCCGCCCAGATGGCCCACCGGGGGCCGTCGGCCAGCGGAACGGAAGGGATGGTCGAGGGGTCGAGCGTGAAGCGCACCGACGAGCCGTTCACGTCGCCGCGGGTCCAGACCTCCCCGGCCGACAGGGCGAAGAGGATGCCCTTGCGCTGGCCGGTCTCGGAGGGCGCGCCGGAGGTGAGCTCGATGGTGGCCGCGCGGTCGACCCCCCGCTGCAGCGTCTCGCGCCAGAACTGGGTCCGGTCCTCGATGGCCAGCCGCATGGCGCGGGACTCGGGCCTGTACCCGGCCTCGGCGAGCGCGGTGAGGAACTCGTCGAAGGTGACGTCCGAGATACAGAGCGCCTCGCGGTCCTGCTCGGTGCAGGGAGACTTCTGGGAGAGCAGCACGTAGCCCACGATGCCCAGCGAGCCCAGCGACCTCGGGTCCCGCGGGGGGCCGAGCCAGCTCCACTCGGTCCGGGCCAGCTCCTTCTCGGTCTCGGAGCTGCTCCCCAGCCCGGCGGCCAGCTCGGCCCGGGCGAGCCAGGCGATGAGCGTCGAGGCCTTCGCCGATCGCTCGATCCCCAGCAGCGCCGCCAGCTGCCCCATCGCCGCCCCCACGCACCGCTGGGTCTCGAGCTGCGAGGTGTCCAGCTCCCAGCTGTTCCCGAGCCGGACCGGCGCCGGACGCTTCTGCTCGGCTGGGTCCTGCTCCCGGCAGACGAACAGCGCCGCCGAGTGGAGCCCGTCGTAGATGCCGGCGTAGTAGTCGAACTCGCGCAGCGGCGGGTCCAGGAAGCCCCCGAAGTTGGCCAGCTGCGCGCCGGCGAGCGGGCTGAAGCGGGTGGACAGCGCGAGCGTCCGCTCCGCGGTGCCCTCGGAGAGCAGAGCACGGGCGTCCTGGGCCACCTGCACCGTGTCCGCGGCCAGAGTCTGGAGCCGGGGCCGGAGCTGGACCAGCCGGTCCACCCGCTGCCATGCGCGCAGCAGCGGGGGGTCGACCATGGACGCTGGGAGCTCGTCCAGCGCCGCCAGCAGGGGCAGCAGCGGGGCGATGGCGAAGAGCGTCCCCGGCGACTCGGCCCGGACCTCCGAGAGGACCCGTCGCGCCTCGTCGGGGATCGCCCCGGGCCCGGAGCGCCTGGCCAGGGTCACCAGCGCGTCCTCCAGCTGGGCCGCCGCCACCCGCGCCGAGGAGGGCCCGAGCGCCTCCGCCTGGGTCAGGTTCCCGAGCACGTCGCGCCGGACCTGCAGCAACCGGGCCTCGGGCAGCTCGCCGTGGCTCAGGAGCCCCAGCTGCTCGGCGAGGTAGATCTCGAACAGCGAGACGATCTCCAGCCGGTCGGCGAGCGCGCGGCCCATCTCGATCCGCGACCTCGGGGGGGTGATGGGGTCGAGCATCTTCCGCTCCGCGCTCTCCCGGGCGGGGCTGCTCCGATCGCCGAAGGTCTGGCTGACCAGCCCGACGAGATCGACGAGCTCGGTCTCGGAGAGCGGCTCCGCTGCCCGGGCCCGCAGCGGCGGGTCCGACTGGAGCGGGTCGGCCACCGCCTCCCCCCGGAAGAAGCCGCCGCACTGGCGGCCGAGCGCCTCGGACGAGGCATCGAGCGACCGCGGCGCGAGCCGGACCAGGCAGCTCTGCAGCGTCCGCGCGAACCGGGCCCTTTCCGGTGGCGTGCCATGCAGGGCGGGGGGAAGCGCCGGGCTCGGCGGGGGGCCCTCCAGGTCGAGCAGCTCCGCGAGCAAGGTGAGGTAGTCGCGGATGTGGCCCGAGGTGGTGAGCAGGAGCCGGCGGGTGGTGCGGTTCCAGCGGCCCGCCTGCGCCGCGCGAGACAGCTCGCGGTTGCGTGCGGTCTGCACGAGATCACCGGCGAAGGTGGCGATGGCTCCGATGCCACGCAGGCCGGGGTCCGCCTCCTCCCGCCGCTTCGACGGCTGGAGCCGACGGCTGTCCGGGTCGACGAAGAGCGCGGTGAGCGGCTTCATGATCCCCGGGCGCCAGAAGGCCTCGGACTGCTCGAGCGCGAGCCCCACCGGCGCGTTGTCGAACACTCCGCCGTCCACGAAGCGACGCATGCAGACCTTGAGCGGCCGGCCGCCCTGGGCAGCGGAGTGCGCCTGGCACGAGAGCCCGGTGAGCGGCGTGCCCTGCGGCCCGGGGCAGGTGCCCTCGGGGGCCTCGGGGTCGGCACCGCAGCCGGTGGCGCACTCGCAGAGCACCCGGGGGCGAAAAGCGACGGGGAAGGCGGCGGACGCGAGCAGCGACTGGAGCACCACCTCGGGGTGGACGCCCAGCTTTCCCATCTCGGCGACGTCGGCCAGCGCCAGCCGGCTCTCGGTCGCATCGAGCGCCCCGGGGAGTGGCTGACGCTCGAAGCGGACCTTCCCCGCGGCGTCGATGTCGAACAAGAGGGGCAGCACGGCACGCTGCGAGGTGATGCGGAGCCCGCCCACGTCCTGCTCCAGCGGGCGGACGCGGGTGACGGTCAGGCCCATCGGCAGCCGGCAGCGGGGGCGAAACGCCATTCCCCCGTCGAAGAGTGCCTTGCGGACATCGGCCAGCACCGGCTCGAGCGCGGCCGAGGCCAGCACCGCGTCGTCGGGCCGGTAGGTGCGCGGATCCTCGGGCAAGAGCGAGTCGAGGCCCACGTTCAGCCACGCGCTCCGGAGCAGGTTGTCGTCGACGCTGGACCGGGCGGCGGACTCGTCGGTCTCGCAGTACAGCGCCGCGGCGAGGAGGGCGTTGATGCCTCCAGCCGACGCACCGGTGACCCCCACCAGCCGGGGGCGGCGCCGTAGCAGCATCTCCCCCATCCGTGCGCGGAAGCCCCGCACCAGAGCCCAGTTCAGGCCGGCCTCGTAGCTCCCGAGGCTCACCCCTCCGCTCAGCGTGAGCGCGTACCCATCCTCCACTCGGGCCGAATCGTCCGGAGTCGCGGCGGTCGTGAGCAGGACCAGGGCCAGGGCCAGCACCATGGGAGACGAGGCTAGGCGTTCCAGGAACTCCGAGGGTTTGCTTTTCGACGCTTGAAGACGTCACATGGCTGCCACAATCTGGCAGACTCGTGGTGCGGGTCCTGGTGGGAGTGCGGTGACGCGGGCAGTCCGGTGGATCGAGCTGGTGACGTTGTTCGGCGTGGTGCCCGCCCTGCTTGCGGTCCGCGCCCGCGGCGCGTCGCTTCCCTTCCTCTTCGTGACGGCCTGGGTCTGCCTCGCGGTGCTCTGGCGTGACCCGACCTTCCAGCGAGACCAGCTCTGGCGACGCGAGCTGCTCTGGACCTGGCTCCGGGGCCCGCTCGCCCTGGCGCTGGCGGTGTGCACCCTGCTCGCCCTCGGCCTGTACCTGCTCGAGCCACGGCACCTCTTCGACCTACCGCGCGATTCCCCCTGGCGCTGGCTCCTGGTGATGGCGCTCTACCCCACGCTCTCCGTCGTTCCCCAGGAGCTGGTGTTCCGCACCTTCTTCTTCCACCGGTACGGGCGGCTCTTCGGCGGCCCGTGGGTGGCAACGGCGGCCAGCGCGGTGGCGTTCTCCTGGGCGCACGTGGTGCTCCTCAACGGGCTCGCGGTGGCGCTCACCTTGCTCGGTGGCTGGCTGTTCGCCCGCACCTACCTGCGCACCCGCTCGCTCCTCGCGACCGCGGCGGAGCACGCGGCCTACGGCTGCCTGCTGTTCACCGTCGGCCTGGGGCGCTGGTTCGTCACCGGCGTCTGACCGAGACGTCACACGCCCGCGCCGCGTTCCGTCACGCGCATCCCTCAATCTTCTCCCCCCGAGGCGAGCCCTCGGACCGTCCCGGGCAGAGGACCTCGCCGAACAGGCCCGCCCGGGATGAGCGTTCGAACGACCCGTGAGTACCGCAGCCGGTCGGATCCTCTACCTCGCGCTGGCGGACGCGCGGGGGCACCTGATGCGCGCCACCCTCCTCTCCCGCGCGCTCGGCGAGGCCGGGTTCACCGTGGAGGTGGTCACCACCGCCCGCGAGGGGGTCTGCTTCCTCGCCTCCATGAACGTGCCGTCCCGGCTCCTCTCCGAGCACTTCCGGGTGGAGTTCGGCGACCGCCATGACATGTCGCGCTCCCGGACCGACGCCCGCATCTTCAACTACCTGGTCCTCCCCTGGCGCGCGCTGGCGGATCTGCGCCGCTTGGAGGTGCTCGCCCGTGGAGCGGACCTGGTGGTGAACGACTCGCTGCACCCTGCGCTCCTGCTCGCCCCGGCGCTCGGCTTCCCTCACCGCGTGGTGCAGGTCTACGGCGAGAACCTCTGGCGGGCCATGGAGGACAACCTCGACCACCGCGCGCCCACCTGGGTGGCGGACCGGTACCGCCGGGCGCTGCGGGCGGTCCGCGACCGCGCGTTCGCCCGGATCATCCACACCCTCGGCAGCACCGAGCACGAGCCAGACGGCTCGCCCCGGACCTACCGCCTGGCCCCCATCGTCGCCCGGCCACGGCGGACGCGCGCGCAGGTCCGCGCCGAGCTGGGAGTGCCCCAGGGCGTGCCGCTGGCCGCGGTGTACCTGAACCCGCACTTCAAGGATCCGTCGATCGCCCTGGCGCTCGAGGACGGCCTCGGTCGCCAGGGCTTCCGGGCGCACGCCGTGGGCGAGGGCTACCGCGCGCGCCCTGGCTGGGTGGGGACCGACGGCCACTTCGGCGACGTGGTGCACGCGGCAGAACTGTTCGTCTCGGGCGCAGGGATGGGCGCCCTCGAGCTGGCGCGGAGCTCGGGGACGCCGCTGCTGGTGTTGCTCGGTGATCAGCCGGAGCAGGCGCGCAACGTCGCCGAGCTGATGCGCCGCTCGCCCGACTTCGCGCTGCGCTCGGTGCTGGTGGGCGACCCGGATCTTCCCTCGGCCATCGCCACCGCGGCGGCGGATCTCACCGCGCGCGGCCGCGCACCGTCGCCGCCGCGGTCCGGCGACGAGCAGCCCTGGGTGAAGGCCTTTGAGGAGCTGGTGCGCGCCGCCCGGGCCCCGGCGAGCGCCCGGCGGCGAGCATTTCCCCGCCCGCGCGCCGCGCTCGGACCCGGGGTGGCGTCGCCACCTCCGGCGCTGTGAGCACCACACCGCCCCACCCGGCCCAGCGAGCTGGCACGGGTGCTGCTCCGAGATCGGAACGTGAGCGCCCGTCCCGGTCCCATCCTGGTCGTCGACGCCTCTGCCGAGAGGCTCCGAGCCACGGTCGCCGTGCTGCGACATGCCTTCGGCCCCGCGTCGGTTCGAGGCACGACGGAAACCGGGGACGCCGCCGGGTGGATCGCGTGCGAGCGGCCCGCCGTGCTCGTCACACCCGCCGACACCGCGAACGCCCCGGGCGGATCGCTGGTCGAAGAGTTGCGTGGTCGCTGGGGACCCGTGCCCGTGGTGCTGACCCACGGACCCGGGTGCACAGCGTTCTCCCCTCCCGTGGCCCACCTCCCCGCCCCGGTCGATCCGGTGCGGTTGCGTTCGGAGGTCGGGCGCTGGGTTCCGGGCGCCGGCGCGGGCACCATCGCCACCACGTTGCTGTCCGACGTGCTGGCGCTGTACGCCCGCGCCGGCCGGACCGGGGTGCTCGACGTCCAGGCCCCGGCGCGCACCGCTTCGGTGTGGTTCGAGGACGGTGACCTGGTGCACGCCGCCTGCGGCTCCCGCACCGGAGCGAGCGCGCTGTTCGAGGTCCTCTGCTGGAACGAGGGCCGCTTCGCGTTCCGCGGCGGCCCGCCCCCGGCGCGCTCGCTCTCGGCCAGCGTCCGGGAGCTGCTCGCGCAGGCCGACGCCGTGCCCTGACGGCTACTGTTTCCCCCGCGCCATGGCCTGGGCGATGGGGAAGGACATCGCCCCCTTCTCCACCCACCAGCTGAGCACCTCGACCTCGAGGCGGCCCGCCCTGACCGCCGGGTCCTCCTGCGCGAGGCGCCGCGCCTCCTCGAGCGGAGCGTGGTAGATGCACAGCCCACGCATCCGCGGGTCGGTCTGGTCGTCGAACGGCCCGGCGACGACCAGCTTCCCCGCCCGGGCCATGGCCTGGAGATGGCCGAGGTGCTGGCGCTGGAGCGCCTCCGGGTCGGCCACCTTCGTCCCGCCGTTCGCCGGGCGCTTGAGGATCACCAGGGTGTAGCGCTCCATGGCCGGAGGCGCCTCGGCCCCGGCGTCCGGAGCCGGCGCGGCGCCGAGCAGCAGCGTCGAGAGGGCGACTCCCCACCACGCCTGTGGCTTCATCCCGTGTCCTCCGGTGCTGGTTCCACCACAGCTCACCCGGTGCGCGCACCCCTGGCTCGACGCGTCGTGCAGCGAAGGGTGACCATTGTCGCCGCGGAAGGTGGGGGCTACGGTGCGCCGCTGCGGCCCGGAGGGTGCGGTGATGATTCGACGGTGGTGGCTGCTCATGGCGGTACTCGGCTCGGGCTGCGCGACGACTCCCTCCGTCGCCCCCACCTTCACCTACGCGCCCCCGCCCGGGACGCGCTACGTGCGAACCGTCAGGCTGGTCAGCGAGACCCGGATGGTCGGCAGCCCCTACCGGCAGCGTGAGGAGCAGGAGTTCGTCTGGAACGTGGGGTTCACCCGCGAGGGCGACCGCACCGTGGCGAGCCACCAGCTGCAACGGGTGGCCATGCGGATCAATGACGCCGAGGTGCTCGACGGCGAGCGCGTTCCCGGCAGCGCCCTCTCGGTGGACCTGGTGGTGAGCCCCGAGCCACGGGTGGTGGAGGTACGGGGCGCCGAGCGGGCCGCGGAGGTGCTCTCGGGCCTCCTGCTTCCAGGGGCAGAGCGGAGCTCGGGGACGCTGCTCGGCGCCGAGCAGGTGAAGGAGTTCGCGGTGGCTCGCTTCGAGATGCTGGTGCGCGACGTGGTGGGCCACCCGACCGCGCCCGGGTCGACCTGGCCGGTCGTGGACTCCGATGCGACGGTGCGCCAGAAGACCATGACCGTGGAGCGGATCGAACCCTGCGGAACCGTGCGGTGCGCCCGGGTCAGCGCCCAGTACGAGGTGTACCCACGGGAGGCCGCGCGGCGCGCGCTACGCTCGGCCGCGGCGTTCCTCGTCCGCAATGGGGTGGACCCGGCCGAGGCCGAGGTGCTCGACGCCACAATGGAGTACCGCGACGAGCTGCTGGTGGAGCCCGGAACGCTGGTGGACCACGCGGCCAGCTTCTCGAAGACGGCGCGGGTCACCTTCGCCGACCCGCAGGGGAAGCCGGTCCCGGTCGAGTTCCAGAGCACGCTGGAGCAGAGCTCGGCTTTCCCGTAGCCGCGACGGCGTTCCAGCGCCGGACTGCGGTCCGCGGCACCACGGGCTGTCCCTGAGCAGGTTGCTGCATCGCTGACGCGTCGAGGGCGGTCGGCCTACACTCCTCCGCCACGTGCGGCGCAGGGACCTTCCGCTACTCCTGCTCGGGGTCGACCTCGGGGCCCTGGTCGTCTCCGGTATCGGACCCAGGGACCGGCTCACCTGGTGGCTGGAGGTGGCGCCCTTCCTGCTCGCGCTCCCCATCCTTCTCGCGACGTACCGGCGGTTCCGCTTCACCGACCTGGTCTACTTGCTCATTGCGGTGCACGCCTGCGTGCTCTTCCTCGGCGGCCACTACACCTACGCCGAGGTCCCGCTCGGGGCCTGGGCGCAGCGGGTGTTCGGCCTGGCGCGGAATGACTACGACCGGGTGGGCCATTTCTTCCAGGGGTTCGTCCCAGCGCTGATCACCCGCGAGGTGCTTCTCCGCCGGACGCCGCTTCGCCGGGGCGGGTGGCTGACGTTGCTGGTCGTCTCGGTATGCCTCGCCATCAGCGCGCTCTACGAGCTTCTCGAATGGGGCGCCGCGGTGACGCTCCACCAGGGCGCCGAGGCGTTCCTCGGCACCCAGGGCGACCCCTGGGACACGCAGGAGGACATGGCCACCTGCCTGGTGGGTGCGATCGCCGCGCTACTCCTGCTCGCTCGCTGGCACGACCGACAGCTCGCGGCGCTCGGAGCCGGGGCCGGCGAGCCGACGCCCGGGCTGGCCGTCACCTCGGGCTGAGCCGGTGCGCCGCGTCCCGGCGCACCCCCGGAGATGCATCTCCCGGCGCGACAGCCCACCCTGACCGGGCGGCCCACCCGTCTCAGGCGCAATCCTGCTGCACAGAGGTCATGGAGGTAGGCTCCGTCGCCGGACGTGGCCGAGTGGACTCCAGCGCTGTTCCTCGATCCCCGGAGCAAGGACCCGGTCTATCTCCAGATCGCCCACGCGCTGATGAAGGAGATTCACCGCGGACGCTTCCGGCCCGGCGACCCGCTCCCCGGCTACCGAACCCTGGCCGAGCAGCTCGGGGTGAGCCGCAACACGGTGATGTCGGCGTACCACGAGCTCCAGGTCGAGGGCTGGGTGGTGTCCGCGCCCGGCGAGGGAAGCGCGGTGGCGGGCCGGGTGCCCGCCCATCTGCCCGCCCGGCTGCAGTCGCGGAACGAGGTGCCGAGGGCCAGCCCGGAGGCGATCGGCTTCGCGCTCGGGCCCGAGCCCGGGCCACCCACCGCCGGAGCGCGGCGCGGGATGCTGGAGGTGGCGAGCGGTGTCCCCGATCCCCGGCTTCTCCCCGGCGCGGCGCTCGCCCGTGCCTACCGGCGGGCCATCCTCCGGAGCAGGGCTGGCCCGGAGAGCGGAGATCCGCAGGGTCAACCGCAGCTCCGGGAAGCGCTGGCGCGGATGCTGAGTGGCACCCGGGCCATCTCCGCCGGCCCCGAGCGGATCTCCGTCGCTCGCGGGAGCCAGATGGCGCTGGTGCTGGTGGCGCAGGCGCTGGTCTCGCCGGGGGACACGGTGGCGGTGGAGAGCCTCGGCGCCCGGCGTGCCTGGGATGCGTTCGTCCGGGCCGGCGCGCGCTGCCTGCCGGTTCCGATCGACCAGCACGGGCTCCAGACTGACGCGCTCGAGGCCCTGCTCGGGGAGACGCCGGTGCGGGCCGTCTTCGTCACTCCCCAGCGCCAGTACCCGACCCTGGCGGTGCTCTCTGCCGAGCGGCGGGCGAAGCTCATCGAGCTCGCGGCCACCCATCGATTCGCGGTCATCGAGATGGACCCCGACTCCGAGTTTCACTTCGAGGGCCGTCCGCTCGCGCCGCTGGCAGCGAAAGACCCGGTCCAGGTGGTGGTGCACGTCGGGACGCTGTCGAAGATCTTCAGCCCGGATCTCCGGCTGGGCTTCGTGGTGGGGCCAGCGCCGCTCCTGGCCCGGATGAACGCGCTCCGGGCGACCTACGACCGGCACGGTGATCCGGTGCTCGAGCGCGCCATGGCGGAGCTGATGGAGGACGGCGAGCTGCAGCGCCACCTCAACCGGATGGACAAGGTGTACCGGAGCCGGCGAGACGCGCTCTGCGCCGGGCTGGCAGACGCGCTCGGGGAAACCCTCGCCGTGGATCCGCCCACCGGTGGCCTGGCCATCTGGGCGCAGGTCCGGGGCTCGGTCGACGTCGACGCCTGGGCCGCGCGAGCGCTGGAGCGCGGGGTGTCCTTCCAGCCGGGACGCCGCTTCTCCTTCGACGGGAGCGCGGTCCCGGGCCTCCGCCTTGGGTTCTCCAACTACCCGGAGCCAGAGCTCCAGGAGGTGGCGCGCCGGATGCGTTCGGCGCTGGGAGACCTCCGGTGAGCGAGCGCCTCGCACCGCTCGACGATCAGATCGAGCTCCGTGGGCTGCTGGGGGCGGGCGGGATGGCGAGGTGCAGCGGGACTGGGACCGGCGGCTCGAGCGCGCGGCTGCAGTGAAGCTCGTCCGCAGCCGGGACGCCCGGATCCTGCCCGCCGCGCCGAACATCGGCGCCGACACGACGCTGAACGGAAACATCCCGCTCTACCTCGAGACGTCGGTCAACGTCATCGACAACAGCGCGAATCCCAACCCGCTCGGGGTCACCCTGACCCTCCAGGCCGGAGCCGAGCTGCGCTTCAAGCCCGGCGCGGACTACCGGATGATCTTCGGCGGGCGTCGGGAACGCCCCGAACAACCTCGTCGGTCGCCTGATCGCGCTCGGAACGCCCACGTCGCCAATCCGCTTCACCTCCGCCGCCGACCTGCCCGCAGCGGGAGACCGGGCGGGCCTCCAGCTGGCCACGTCCGACAACTCGCAGATGATGTACAACATCATCGAGTATGCCGGGGGCTTCAGTGGCGTCGTTTCGACCAACTGCCGCCCGACGGGCTCCTCGGACAACGCCGCGCTGATCATCGGCGGCCCCGACTACACGCCGTCCGAGACGACGATCGTGAGCAGCATCATCCAGTACAGCGCCGGACACGGCATCGACGCCACCTGGGAGGCGGGGACGCCGAATGCCCCAACCTGGCCGATCCGGGCACCGGCAACCTGTTCAACAACATCGGTGGCTGCAAGCAGACCTACAACGGCTTGATTCCCGGCGTCGGCTCCTGCCCGGTGGGCGGCGGCTGCACGGAGCAGTAGCGCCGCCCAGCGCCCCGCTCAGGCGACGGTGCGAGCGGAGATGGTGGTGGCAAGGCGGCGCATGTCCTCGACGACCTGCGCGGCCACGTTCGAATCGAGGTCCATGATCAGGTAGCCGATGGAGGCATTCGTGGAGAGGACCTGGGCGTGGATGTTCGCCTCGTGCTCGGAGACGATCCGGTTCAGGTCGCGCATCACGCCCGGCACGTTCTGGTGGACGTTGATCACCCGGTAGGTGTCGGGCAGGCGGCCGAGGTCGACGGCGGGAAAGTTCACCGACCCGACCGTCGCCCCGGTGTGGGCGAACCGCGCGAGGCTGGCCGAGACCTCGCGGCCGATCGCCTCCTGGGCCTCGAGCGTGGAGCCGCCGATGTGCGGGGTGAGGATGACGTTGGGGAGGTTGCGGAGCGGTGTCTCGAACCCCTCGGCGCTGTTGGCGTCGGGCTCCTCCGGATAGACGTCCACCGCCGCGCCGTCGATCCGCTTCTCTCGGAGTCCCTGGGCCAGCGCCTCCAGGTCGACCACCGTCCCCCGGCTGGCGTTGATCAGACAGGCGCCCTTCTTCATCCGGGCGAGCTGCGCGGCGCCGATCATCCCGCGGGTCTGCGGAGTCTCCGGGACGTGAAGGGTGACGAAGTCGCTCTGCTCCAGCAGGGCTTCCAGTGACTTCACCGGCTGCGAGTTGCCCAGCGGGAGCTTGGCCGAGGTGTCGTGGAAGACGACCCGCATCCCGAGGTCCTCGGCAAGGATCGAGACCTGGCTGCCGATGTGACCGTAGCCGACCACGCCGAGGGTCTTTCCCCGCACCTCGCGCGAGCCGGTGGCCACCTTCTTCCAGACGCCGTGGTGCATCTCGCGTGACCGGTCCCCCAGGTGGCGGGAGAGCATGATGATCTCGGCGATGACCATCTCGGCGACGCTGCGGGTGTTGGAGAACGGGGCGTTGAAGACGGCGACCCCGCGCTTCATGGCGTGATCGAGCGCGACCTGGTTGGTGCCGATGCAGAACGCGCCGATGCCGAGCAGCGAATCCGCCGCGTCCAGGACCCGCTTGGTGACCTGGGTCTTGCTCCGGATCCCGAGCAGGTGGACGCCCTTCAGCCGCTCGCAGAGCTGCTCCTCCTTGAGCGCGCCGTCGGCGCGGTGGACCTCGAAGCCGTCGGCCCGGAGCAGGTCGTCGGCCACCGGGTGAATCGATTCCAGCAGCAGGATCTTCAGCGTCGACATGAGGCGGCGAGACTAACCGCCGCGGTGACGTTTCGACACACTTCCCACACGAAACTACGCCCCGCCGGTGTACGCGTTGCCCGCGGAGACGGGCTCGAGGCGGCGGTCCGAGCGCGGGCCGAGCAGCTCGTAGATCAATCCCCCACCCCGCTCCACGCGGAGGAGGACTGGCCGCTCGCTCTCCAGCGCGCGCACCTGCCGCCATCCGCAGCCGCCCTCGCGCGGCGAGATCCAGACGATCGGCGCGGCCTGTCCCTCCAGGCTGTTGAAACGCACCGGACGGAACGCCTGGCCGGTGAGGTTCGCCTGCCCCAGCACCTCCGGCGCGTTGCAGAGCGCGATGGTCGCGGGCGTGGGGACGCGCCGGGCGGCCTCGATGAAGGCCACGCGAAGTGACTGATACCAGTAGTCGCCCTCCGTCCCGTCGGACCGGGGATCGGTTGGTGGGGGCATCCGGAACAGCGCGCGCGCCTGTGCGCCGCCGAGCCCCCCGGTCAGGACGTTGAAGTACGCCGTCTCGAACGGGGCGTAGCGGAGGAGTGGAACGAGCATCGAGCCCCCCGCCACCCCGCAGATCGATGCACGCAGCACCGCCCCCGCGGAGGGCCTGGCGAGCGCTCCGCTGGACCTCCTCGCCGCGCGCTCGACCCTCTCGATCAGCTCCGCGAACCCCCAGCCCGCGAGGGCGCACAGCCCGGGCACGTACTCGATGAAGTGCCGGTTGGCGTCGTAGAAGTTCGAGCGGGGCACCATGCTCCGCAGGTACGGCACGGCGACCCAGCTCACCAGCAGCGCCACCCGGACCGTCGCCTCCGGGTCTCGCCGCCGCACCCAGGCGACCAGCGCCACGGCGGACGCGAGGAGGACGACCGGCGGCGTCATGAACACCAGGCACTTGAGCGGGTGCCAGGTCCAGCTGTCGCGGGCGCTCACTCCATACGCGGCCATGAAGCTCAGGTACCGGCTCATTCGCTCCACGATTCCGGCCGGAGGCGCGTTCCAGATCCAGGGCCACGAGGCGACGAAGACGAACCCCGCGATGTAGGGGGCCGCGAGGCAGGCCGCGGCGAGGCGATACTTCTCCGCCTGGGGCGCTCGCCGGATCCGGGAGAACCAGATGACCGGCGCCCAGAGCGCGAGCGTGACCAGTACGAACACCCCGTTCAGCTTCGCAGCGAGGGAGATGCCGGCGAAGAGTCCCGCAGCGAGGATGTCGCGACCGCGGCCGCTCACCAGGCCCTCGCCGGCAGCGAGCACGGCGAGGCCGTAGAACATCGCGCAGGGCCAGTCCTTCGGGTTGTTGAAGGCGTGGCCGAACGCCGACGGGAACAGCATCAGCGCCACCGCAGCGAAGGCACCGGCCCGCTGCCCGAGAAACCGGATGGCGTAGAGGGCGAAGAGCCAGAGGGCGAGCGCGTTGAGCAGGACCAGCCCCAGGTGATGCGCAGCAGCCGGGTCGAGCAGGCCGAGCCCGTCGTGCACCAGCACGGAGACCACGGCCGCGAGGAGGCCCGGGAGGACCGGATAGCGCATCGGGTCCTCCCACTCGTCGTCCCGCGAGAAGAACGAGTGAAAACCGGGGGGCTCCTGCCGCGACGCGAAGCTCAGCGCTCCGGGGACCCCGGGGTGCGTCAGGAAGAAGAGCGTGCGATCGCCGGCGTAATACAGCGCTGGCGCGTCGTAGGTGACCCCGTGCAGAGGCAGGAGCGGCAGGGCAAACATCAGATATGCGGCCGCGACGAGTTGCGGCGTGTACCGCTCGAGCCGCTGAAGCAACTATCTCCCCCCTCGCCGGGCCTGGAGGGTGACCTCCGCGGCGCCGGCGGAGGGCCTGAGCACGGCACGCACGATGTAGCTCGGCCTCCGGCGGACCTCGTCGAAGACCCGGCTCAGGTACTCGCCCAGGATCCCGATCGACACCAGCTGCGCGCCGCCGAGGAAGCACACGGCGATCATCAGCGACGGCCAGCCGAGGATGGCGGTGTGGGTGATGAACCGCTCGACGAGCACCCAGGCGACCAGCACGCCCCCGAGCGTGCACGCGCACGCCCCGAGCAGGGTCGCGAGTCTCAGCGGCAGGTACGAGAAGCCGAAGATGCCGTCCAGTGCGAGCTTCACCAGCTTGGAGAAGGTCATGCTCGGGCTGCCGGCAGCCCGCTCGGGCCGATCATAGGCGACCTCCACCTGCCGGAAGCCCACCCAGTAGCGGAGGCCCGGCAGATAGCGGGAGCGCTCCGGCATCGCCAGCACCGCGTCGAGGGCTGGCCGGTCGATCAGGGAGAAGTTCCCCGCCCCCAGGGGAGACGGAATCCGGGCGAGCCGATGGTAGAGGAGGTGGAATCCACGAAACGCGGCCCGCCGCGCGAGGGGCTCGGCGCGGCTGCGCTTGGTGGTGAACACCACCTCGGCGCCGTTCCGCCAGGCGTCGAGGAGGGTGGGGATGAGCTCGGGCGGGTCCTGGAGATCCGCGTCCATGAGGATCACGACGTCGCCCCGGGCCTGGCGGAGGCCGGCCTCGATGGCGCCTTCCAGGCCGAAGTTCCGTGACAGGCAGACGACGCTGAGCTCACGGGTGAGAGGCTCGAATCCGAGCAGCCGCTCGCGCGTGCTGTCGTGGCTCCCGTCGTCGACCGCGATGACCTCGAACGGGGTGGCCAGCGGCCGGAGGGTGGCCTCGAGCCGCTCGAGGAGCGCCCGCACCGACTCCTGCTCGTTGAACATCGGGATGACGACGCTGATCAGCGCCGGCGCGTGACGTTCCAAGGCGACCCCGCTTAGACCATAGCCCGGCGACGGTGCACCAGACGTCCACCAGCGTGGCCTCCGGGCCTGACTCCCCGCTAGGGTCACCCGGGTGAAGGTGCACGGGTGACAGGGGGCGGCGAGCTCGCCCCGAGCACACCACGACGCTGGAGTCGCCCCGCGCTGCGTCTGGGCGTCGCGCTTCTCCCCCCTGCCCTGGTCTTTGCCGGAGCGCGCTGGCTGTTCGCATTCGCCGCCGCGCGGGCAGGCTTCGATGCTGCGGACCCCTTCGCCTGGCGGCGGTGGGACAGCGGTCACTACCTGGTCATCGCGGTGCGCGGCTGGGAGCTCTTCTCCTGCGCCCGGCTCGGCGGGCGCGTCCAGGATGCATGCGGGAACGCGGCGTGGTTCCCGCTGTATCCATGGTCGCTCCGGCCGCTCATCGCTCTGGGCGTGAGGCCCGAGACGGCCGGGGTCTGGATCTCCGGCACGGCCGCGCTGGTGATGCTGGTGGTGCTCTGGAACGGGCTGCTGCGCGAGCGAGGACTCCGAGGGCTGGTCGTGCTGGCGATCGCCGCAGTGTTCCCCGGGGCGGTGTACGCCCACGCGATCTTCCCGACCTCGCTCGCGCTCCTCTTCATCGTCCTCGCCGGCGCCGCGCTCGCCAGGCGCCGATGGGTCGCGGTCGGACTCTCGGGAGCGTTCCTGTCGATGACCTACGTCACCGGCGTTCTGCTCGCGCTGCCGAACACGGTGGCGACCTGGCTCAGGGCGCGTGCGCTGCGCCCGGCGGTGGTGGCGGGTGCGCTGTCGGTCTCGGGGTTCCTGGCCGTGCTGCTCGCCCAGCAGCTGATCCTCGGCCACTGGGATGGGTGGTACCGCGTCTACCAGAAGGGGCTTCCCGCGGTGGCCCGACCGCTCGAGGCGTTCTTGGCCATCGTCCAGCCCGCCTTCGCCGAGAACCCCGACCCGCGTCCACGGACCCTCGCCGCGCAGGAGCTCACGGTCGTCGGTCTCCTGGTGCTGGGACTGGGCACGGCGGCCCTGACCCGGCATCGGAGGAGCCCCGTGCGCGCGTGGGCCGCGATGTCCGCCCTCCTCTTCTGGGGATTCCCGCTGTTCGCCGGCCGGGGGGTGAGCCTCTACCGCGCCGACGCGCTGGTGCTTCCGGTCGTCCTTCTCCTGGTGGATCTCCCGGTCTTGGTCCTGCTCCCGGTGCTGCTCTGGCTGGCAAATCTCGCCGGGGCGATGGCCGAGCTGTTCTTCAGCGGGTATCTCGTCTGACGGCGAGCGGTCAGCTCACGACGGGCGTCCGACGAAGAGCAGCTTTCCCCACTCGCGCCGCATCAGCTCGGGCCGGAAGCGGCCGGTGAGAACGGAGAGGATCTCCTCGGGGCGTCCGAGCCAGGCCTCGTACGTCGGCCGCTCGAGCTCGTTCATCGTGGCGAGCGCATCGAGCTTGGGCCAGAGCCTCCGCGCCGTGGGTAGCTCGCACACCGCATGGACGAACCGGAGGAACGGGGTCAGCCACGGCTCCACCACCACCATGCGTCCACCGGGGCGGAGCACGCGCCGCGCCTCGTCCAGCGTGCGGACCAGATCGTCGGGCAGCACTTCGAGGTGGTGCAGCCCGCCCTGCACGACCAGGACGTCGCGCGAGGCATCGGGGAACGGGAGAGCCCGGCAATCCGCCACGTAGCAGCGGGCCCTTCCGCGGTACTGCTCGAGGAGGCTGGCCGAGAGGTCCACCCCCTCGAGGCGCTCGAAGCCGAGCCGGGCCAGCGCCTCGAGGCCGTTCCCTCTCCCGCAGAACAGCTCCACCACCTGGGCGTCGCGCGGCCAGGCCGGCGCGCCGAGCACGCGCAGCCGGCGGAGGAACTTGCGGCGCTCCTCCTCGGGGGTCTCGAAGCGGAGGTAGGCCTGCTCCCAGGACCGACTGCAGCACACCTCCCCGGTGACCACCTCCGTGAGCTGCGGTGCCTGGGCGTCGCTCAACTTGACCCGAGTGTAGCAGGAGCGGACGATTCCCGATCTCCCCGGGCGACACCCTTGGACCGGCTCAAGCTCCTCATCGTCATTCCCGCGCTGAACGAGGAGGAGAGCATCGCGTCGATCATCGAGCGCACGCTCGCGGCGCGGGCGCGGATCCTCTCCGAGACCCCGGTGACCGAGGTCGAGCTCACGGTGGTGAGCGACGGCTCCACCGACCGGACGGCCGAGCGGGCGGGGGCCTACCGGAACCAGGTTCAGCTCATCGTCTTCGAGCGGAACCGCGGGTACGGAGCGGCGATCAAGGAAGCCTGGCGCCAGTCCGACGCCGAGCTCCTGGCCTTCCTCGACGCCGATGGAACGTGCGACCCGGCCTTCTTCGTGGAGCTCTGCCAGCTCATCGAGCGCGAGCGGGCCGACGTGGTCCTCGGCTGCCGCCTGACGCGCGCGAGCCGGATGCCTCTGGTCCGGCGCCTCGGCAACGTGCTCTTCGCGCTGCTGCTCAGCTTCTTCTCCTCCAGGCGGGTCCGGGACACCGCGAGCGGCATGCGGGTCGTGCGCCGCTCCAGCCTCCCCCGGCTGTCTCCCTTGCCCGACGGGATGCACTTCACGCCGGCGATGAGCGCCCGCGCCATCCTCTCGCCGGAGCTCAAGATCCTCGAGCAGGAGATGCCCTACGAGGAGCGGGCCGGCGAGTCCAAGCTCCGGGTGGTGCGGGATGGACTGCGGTTCCTCCGGGTCATCGTCGAGGCGGCGCTGCTGTACCGGCCCTCCCGGCCGCTCGGGTTCCTCGGAGCGCTCTTCGTCCTGACGGCGTTCCTTCTCATCCTCCCGCCGGCGCTCTACTACCTCGGACACCGGTACGTGCTGGAGTGGATGATCTACCGGTTCGTGGTGGCGGACCTGCTCACCACCTCGGGGACGCTCCTGCTCGCGGCCAGCTACCTGTCCCGGCGCGTGGTGCAGATGGTGCTGCAGCTCCCGGAGCAGGACTTCGTCTTCCACCGCCTCACCGGGCAGTTCCTGCGGGGGCGCTGGCTGTGGATCGTCACCGGGTCCTTCGTGCTCGTGGCCGCCCTGCTGGTCCTGCCGAGCTTCCTCCAGCTGGTGCGCACTGGCGGCACCTACGAGCACTGGTCGCGCTTCATCGCCGCATCGGTGCTGGTCGGTGTATCGCTCACGCTGATCGTCGCACGGGTGATGGACTTCACGCTCGACCTGCTCTCGGCCCGGCTCGCCTACCTCCGCGAGGAGCAGGTCGAGGTCGCGCCACCGCGCCGCAACGTCGCCTGAGCGCCCCGCTCAGGGCCTCGACGCGCTGGACTGGGCGGAGCGCAGCCAGCGCACCAGGTCCCGGAGCTGCGGCGGGGCGACGACCCCGTAGGAGGTGAGCGCCTTCTCCGCCGCCTCGCGCGCCTCGTCGAGCCGTCCGGCACGGGCCGCATGCTCGGCGGCGAGCGCAAGAACGGCTGGACTCTCGGGATTCGCCGCCCGGGCCTCCGCCACGAGAGAGTCGAAAGGACGGGTCTCGTGGCCGTGCGCCGGAAAGGCCTCCAGCGCCTTCCCGTACGCGTCGAGCGCCGCGGGCCTCCTCCCCAGCGCGAGCAGCGCCCGCGCACGGAGATGGAGCACCACCCCTGCCTCGGGGAGGGAGGTGAGCACCCGGTCGGCCTCCTCCAGGCCATCCACCGGGTCTCCCCACGCGAGCAGCGCCTGACCGAACGCGTACCCGGCGCTCAGCGGATCGTGTAGCGCGTGGAGCTCCCTCTCCGCGGGACCATTTCGCCGCCCTGCGGACCGGTCTGCGGCGGCCGCCCAGGCGAGCCCGCTGAGGGTGCCCGGGTGTCTCTGGAGCGAGCGCTCGACGCGGGTTCGTGCTCCGGTGCGATCGCCGGCGCCGAGGAGGCACTCGGCTGCGAGCAGGTCCGGATCGAGGGAAACGTCCCACACCGCGGCGAAGAAGCCCCGGTCCGAGGCACGGTCGGCGAGCGGCAGGGCAGCGCCGCAATCACCGGCGTGCCCGAGCAGCCGGGCCTGGAAGTAGGCGTCGGCGCCAGCCACCGTACCGAAGGCCCGCGCGCTCTCGTCCGCGGAGGCCCGGGCGAGCGCGGGATCCTCGAAGGGAACGCGGGAGAGATCGCGCGAGAGCCGGACCAGCGGCTGGGCAGCCTGGGCGCGAACGAAGGCTCGCCGGGCATCGGCGATGCGCCCGGCGCGGAGGGCGCGCTGCAGCTCGGAGGCCGCAGTCCCGGCGATCGCCCCGCGCTCGATCACCCGGGTCGAGGACCGCAGCGGCGGGGCGAGGGCGATCGCCAAGGGGACGAGGAGGGCCACCGCGGATCGAAGCAGCAACCGTGGCTGGCGCTGGTCCTCGCGAATTCCGGCCACGTACCCACCGGCCAGCGCGCACCAGATTGGGAGGACCATGAGCGCGTAGCGGCTGGTCACGCAGAACACCAGCGAGACGGCAACCAGCGCGAGGAGGTACGGGCCGAGCATCCCCACCGCGCGCCGGCGCAGCAGGCAAGCGGCGAGACCCGCCAGCCCGACCGCGGTGATGAACCGGAAGGGCACCAGCGGCGGGACCGGGAGCGCCTGCTCGGCCTCGCGGACCTCGGCGACGTCGTGCGCATCGGGTCCGGCGAAGAAGACCAGCGCCTTGGCGCCCACCAGGCGAAGCCAGGCGGTCGGCTCGTGGGTGACGAACGCGGCGGTGCGTTCCACCCAGTACTGCTCGCAGGCGACGGGGGAGATCTGCGGCCCCACCGCGGCGCGGGCGAAGCGGCGGTAGATGGCGTGGAACGGATCGGGCCGGTCGGCGGAGCGTTCCTGCTGCTCGAGCAGCTTCACCAGGGCCGGAGACTGGTAGCCGATGCCGTTTCCCTCGGGGCGGTTGCAGATGTGAAGCATCTCGCCGACGCTCATCGTCGCGGCGAGCTGCTGCCCGACGCTCAGCCGGACCAGGCCCATCGGGACCACCAGCATTAGCGCTCCGCAGGCGAGCGCCCCGCCCGCCGCGGTGACCACCCGTCTCCGGCCCAGCCCCCGGGTGATCCAGGCCAGCCAGAGCACCGCCATGCCGAGGACGGCGAGGTTGGAGGGACGGAGGGCCGAGGAGAGCCCGAGCACCGCGCCGGCCAGCCATGCGCTCCGCGGCCTCTCCCGTGGAGAGCCGACGACGAGCAAGGTCAGCGCGCCGAGGTTGGCCACGAGGATGAGCAGGTCGGGCTCGAGGGTGGCCTCGTAGAGCATCAGCGGGGCGGCGGCGGCGGTGAGGACCAGCGCCACCCAGCCGGCGAGCGGCCCGAAGAGGCGGCGGGCGACCAGGAACACCAGCGGCACGGTGAGCGCGCCGAGGATGGACTGGAGCACGCGCACGGCTCCGGGCGACACCGCGAGGTTGAGGAGGAGGTAGAGCGGGCTGACGTCCGCCCCTTCCTCGGGCCGCAGGCGTCCCTGCGCGAGCAGGCGGGCGAAGTCCGGATACTTCGAGAACATCCATTGCGGCAGGAGCGTGAGCCCGACCACGAGATGAACCACGGTCCCGGCCGCGACGAGCCCGACGGTCGAGAGCTGCGCGCGCGAGCGCGGGAGGGCGATTCCCACGGCAGAGCATCAAAGCCGAGCGGCACCGAGTGTCAAAACCGCTCCCGGGCAGTCAGCGGGGCAGGTGCGGGCGATGCATACAGGACCGCCTGAGCCCACGGCCTCCGGGGTCGTCGGCACGCCACGTAGCGCTCGGCGGAGCGTCCACTCCCGCACGGAGCCTCGGTCCCGCTCCAGAAGACGGTCCTTGGATGGGCGAGCCTGACGCGCGGCCGGATCCGGTGGGCGAGCGATGTGCAGCGCCCGCGGCACGTTCTACGCTCCAGCCGTGCGCAGGCGCGTCTTGCTGGTTGGATATCGCGACGCCGACGGTCTCGATCTGTTCGGTCCCGCCGAGGTCTTCGCAGAGGCCGGTCGTCGCCTCGAGGCTCCGGTGTACGAGCTCGTGGTGAGCGCCGTCGGCGGCGGCAGGGTGACGCTGACCTCCGGGCTCTCGGTCGCTGCGACGGACCTGAGCAGCATCCGACCACAACCGGACGACATCGTCATCGTGGCTGGGGGCTCGGACGAGGCCATCGACGCCGCGGGCTCGAACCGAGTGCTGATCGCCTGGCTCACCCGCGCGGCCCGCACGGTGAGCCGCATGGCCTCGGTGTGCGACGGTGCGTTCGTCCTCGCGAGCGCCGGGCTCCTCGACGGGAAGCGGGCCGCGACGCACTGGTACTCCTGCGAGCGCCTCGCGCGCCTACACCCGAAGGTCCACGTGGACCGCGAGGCAATCTTCGTTCACGACGGCCGCATCTGGACTGCCGCCGGGGTCAGCACGGGGATCGACATGGCGCTGGCGATGGTCGAGGAGGACCACGGCCGGAAGGTCGCGGACGCGGTCGCCGCCCATCTGGTGCTGTTCGCCCGCCGCCCGGGATTCCAGTCGCAGTTCAGCGAGGAGCTCGTGGCCCAGACGCTGGCCTCCGATCCGCTGGGGCCGGTCATCACCTGGATGCGCTCGAACCTCAGGGCGCCCCTCGATGTCCCCACGGTGGCGCACCGGGCGGGGATGGCGGTGCGCACCTTCCACCGGAGCTGTCTCCAGGCCCTGGATCTCACCCCGGCCAAGCTCGTCGAGAAGCTCCGTGTCGAGCACGCGCGCTCGTTGCTGACGACCACCCGACTCGGCACGAAGGTCATCGCGGCCCGGTCAGGGTTCGGAACCGCGCCCCGGATGACCCAGGCGTTCCTGCGCGCCCTGGGTGTCACGCCGGGAGCGTACCGGCTGATGTTTTCCCGCCACTCGACGGCTCCCTCAGGCAGCGCGAAGGTCGAGCCGCGCCGCTGACGTGGGATCGAGCGCGCGGCGGCGGACGGCCCCCTCGCCGCATCACGTCCAGCTTGATCGAGCAGGGAGTGGTATAGGCGCCCCGTCCCTCGACCGTTCGCGGGATTTCTTCCAGGGGGAGCGCGATGACTGGTGACTGCGCCCGGAGCCGGATCCGTGGGGCCGGCGGATCGCGGTGGTGCTCACGTTCCTCGTCTCCGCGTCCGGCCAGGCCGACGTCCTGAGCGACTGGACGGATGCCGGGGTCCAGGCGTCCATCGGCGCGAAGCAGGCGGCATTCGTCCAGACGAGGACGATGGCGATGGTGCACGTCGCCATGTTCAACGCGATCAACGGGATCGAGCGGAAGTACGCGCCCTACGGCGCCTTCCCCGGGGAGAAGTCGGACCGTGCCAGTGCTCCGGAGGCGGCCGCGTCCATCGCCGCCCATGACGTCCTCGCGGCGCTCTTCCCCGACCAGGCGTCGAGCTTCGACGCGCTGCTGGCCAGATCGCTGGAGAGGGTCACCGATGCGAACGCCCGGACGTCCGGAACCGCGCTCGGTCGCCGCGCCGCAGCGGCGATCCTCGCGCTGAGGGCTTCGGACGGAGCGAACGCCGTCGCGACCTACCGGCCCGTCACCACGCCCGGTGTGTACGTGGTCACGGCTCTTCCGGTGGGGGTCCTCTGGGGCAAGGTGAAGCCCTGGGTCATGCAGAGCGGAGCGGAGTTCCGCCCGCCGCCCCCTCCGGCGCTGAACAGCGCGGACTGGGCGCGGGATTTCAACGAGGTGAAGGACCTCGGGGGAAAGGCGAGCACCTCCCGATCGGCGGCCCAGACCGAGGCGGCACGGTTCTGGGAGATGACTGGCGGGCGCATACAAGGAGACCGTCGCCAGCGCGACCCAGGCTCCAGGCCGTTCACTCCTCCAGAATGCGCGGCTGCTGGCCCTCGCCTCCATGGCCCTGGCCGACAGCTACATTGCGGTCTTCGAGGCGAAGTACACCTACAACTTCTGGCGACCGCTGACGGCCATCCGCAACGGGGACCAGGATGGCAACGACGCCACGACCCTGGAACCCGGGTGGCTTCCCTTTCTCGAGACTCCGATGCACCCGGAGTATCCCTGTGCGCACTGCATCAATGCCGCGGCGGTCGGGGCGGTGCTCGCCCGGGAATTCGGCGGTCGGGTGCCGGGGCTGAAGAGCACCAGCATGACCCTTCCCGGCGTCACCCACACCTGGACGCGGGTGGAGGACTTCACCGACGAGATCTCCAAGGCCCGGGTCTGGGCCGGCCTCCACTACCGCAACTCGACAGTCGTTGGGGTGGCGATGGGCAAGAAGATCGGCGAGCTCGCCGCGGACACGGCGCTCCGCCCGAGCCGCTGAAGTCCACTCCCTGGCGAGGTGGGCCGACAGGTAGAGCTGTCCGCCGACTTCGGCGACCTCTCGCTCGAATACCTGCACTCCCTGCCCCGACGACGGGCCCGGAACGGCTCGACCCTCAGCAGCGCTGAGCACTCCTTCCGAGCGCCTCCGGCCCGACTCTCGCGGCCCCGTTCGGGCCGAGCGGCGCGGCCCGCGACTCGTCCGCCACTCGGCCTCCGGCACCAACTCCCGCTCCTACGCCTCGCGCTCGCGGCGCCGCCGGGCTTCCTCGACGTGGCCGCACGATGTCGCCCGCAGCGTGCGTCGGTCGTCGACCTGCATCCCTGAATGCGCGACTTGGTCCTTGCGCTTGCGCGCCGCGAGCGGCCCGTTGACCGCTGCCCGCCCCGGGGGCCCTCGGGGAGTGGTGGCGAGCCCGGGTTGGCTCGCCGGAGCCCTCCGACTTGGCCTTTGGTCTTACGTGCTGTTCCATGGGCGACGGCTCATCCTCGACTCTCCTCTTGCCTGGAGCTCCGCCCATGCTGGTCGCAATTCGCAACACCGGTGCCGTCCTGGCACTGGCCGCCCTTGCCGGATGCGGCGGCGTTTCGAAGGAGAAGTACGACGCCGCGGTCAGCGACGCCGAAAAGTACAAGCAGACCGCCGCCACCGAGGCGCAGCGCATCCAGGATTGCGAGCAGAAGGTCCAGAGCCTGCAGCAGACCAACGCCACGGCCGTGCAGACCGTCGACGACTACCAGGCGGTCAACTCGGCCCTGGCAGACGCCAATGCCGCGAGTCTGGTGGAGATCGCCAGGCTCTCCGGGCTGGTGACCATCCGCGTTCCGGAGAAGCTGCTGTTTGCTCCCGGTTCGGCCGCCATCACCAAGAGCGGCAAGGCCGGCCTGAAGAAGATCGCCGCGGCGATGAAGCAGGTCAGCGGCCGAGCCTTCTACGTGGCCGGGAACACCGACAACAAGCCGATCAAGACCAAGCAGTTTCCCTCGAACTGGGAGCTCTCCACTGCCCGCGCGGTGACGGTGGTGCACTTCTTCGCCTCCGCGGGCGTGGACCCAAAGCTGCTCGGTGCCGCAGGCTTCGCCTCGTACCACCCCATCGCCTCCAACGACACCGCCGAGGGCCGCGCCCGGAACCGGCGAATCGACATCGGCATCGCGCCGCCGGCCAGCGACCTGCCGACGCTTAAGCCGTAGTGCTGCCCGGCGACGGCGCGCTCCATCGCGGGGAAGCCTCACCGCTCCACGGGCGGACTCGAGCACCCGCAGTTCGTCCACCACCGAGCGGGCCGGGTCCTCCCGCCCGCCGGCGGGGCCGCGGCCGCGCGTTCGGGGCGAAGGCAGGCGACCCAGGGGCAAGCCGACGCGCCTTGCCACCGCTCAGGGCCGCCGTCGTGGTGGACGAGGCGACAGTCGCCGTGGACGCGGGTCGGGGCGAGGAGGATGCTTTCCCACCGTCTCCGGGCAAGGAGGGGCGCCGTGACCCGATTCCGCCGAACGTGGCTGGTGGCAACAGTGCTGGGGGTGTCCTTGCAGATCGGCTGCAAGCCGAAGAGCCCTCCCCCCGCTACGCCCTCGAGTTCTGGAACGCCGGGAATTGCGGCGCGGGACCTCACCAACGAACCGGGCAACACCTACAAGGTGACCTACGCACCGAACACGGTGGTGATTCCCCGCGCGACGGTCCTCAAGGCGATCCAGAGCGTCAGCACCGACGGGACGGTGGTGGTCTTCGACGAGGCGGAACCGTCGCTGCAGGCGCTGGTGCCGGGCAAGGTGATGCTCCTCGAGCGCATCGCGCTGCGGAGGGTGAAGGCGGTGCAGCGAGACGGAGGACACCTGGCCATCCTCACCGAGCCGACCACCTTGCCCGAGGCGATCCAGCAGGGGACCATCCGCTGGAACGTCCCGGTCCGCTTCGCCACCCTGGCCCAGCTCGGGCCGCGACCCGCGCTGCGATTCGACGATCCGCTGCGCTCGATCTGGCGGGCGGTCCTCCCAGTGGCCCACGCCGCCACCCCGCACAGCCTCTCCGGGGAAAAGAACGGCTGGAAGTACACCATGACCGCCACGCCGGGTCCGAGCCGGGTGAATCTCGGACTGAGCATGACCAAGAGCATCTCGGAGATCGAGGTCTCCCTCGACGCCAACGGCTACGTCCCGGACTTCGACACCCTGGCCAGCATCGAGATCTTCGACGGGGCGGTCAAGACGATGGACATGCAGAACAAGAACTTGAGCGGCGAGGTGCAGCTCAACATCTCCGCGGCCACCAAGGGAAGTCCGGGCGGCTTCGGGAAGAAGCAGGTCCGGTTGCCGGCCATCCTCAAGGCTCCCTTCTTCCTCGGAGCCCTTCCTCTCACCCTGGAGATCACCACCGCGATCACCTTCACTCCGGGGCTCGGTGCCAATCACCAGCTGGCCACCGCGAAGTTCCGCGCCAGCTACTCGGATCTCAAGGGCTTCAGCTTCCAGGGCGGGAACAAGAATGCCGCGTCGCAGGGGGGCAGCGACGGGGACGGGGAGATCCTCGACGCCAAGGGGGTGACCCTTGCGGGAATCGGGGTGGTGGCCGGCATCTCCATGCCGCGACTGGAGTTCAAGCTCGGGACCGGGGCGATCGTCGACATGCTGGAGAACGCGCTTCCCACCGGTCTCGCCGACGTGCTGCAGCGCACGCTCTTCGGAAGCTTCGTCACCAAGGGGCTGGCCGAGGCCGAGGAGTCGATCAAGACCGAAGGGGCAGCCCACGTGCAGGTCGTCCTGGTGGGCTCCTTCCTGGCCTCGGGACCCACCATTCTGGTGCCTTGCCAGAAGACCACTTTCAACTTTCGCGCCGATGCCGGCGCGGACGCGAGCGTGCTGGGCAAGGCCTTGCCGGAGATCAGCGTGGATCTCTTCAAGAAGGAGATCGTCAAGACCGATCCCCCGAACATCAAGTGCGGCTAGGGAACCCGGACCCCGCGAGACTCAGAGCTTGCTCATCGCCCGGGTGACCATCGCCCGCGCCTGGTCGATGTCCAGTCCCCGCCCGTCCACCCCGATGAGGACGTCCTTCTTCACTGCCATCACGCCCGTGCCGCCCATGATGTAGCCGCGCTCCCACGGGCCGTCGATCTTGTCGGCGCGCATCGTCGCCCCGGGGTCCCTCAGGCTGGTGGAGAGACCACCCCCAAGCACGCCCTCCATTCCCTTCAACATCGACTGGTACCCGGGGTCCTCCTTCACCGCTTTCAGGTCCTCCTGCATCTTGCTGGGGGTGATCGTCTTCTTCTCCACCGTCACCTCTCCCCCGGTGGGGCTGACCTTCGCCGTCCCGTGCGCGTACTCGGTCGGAGTCTGCTGCGCGACGACCTCGTGGAACGTGGTCAGGGCACCGGCCATCTGCACGAATCCGCCTGACCAGTCCACGGTGAGACTCAGATCCCCTGGGTCCAGGGGTCCCTTCTTCGTGAGGGGGTACAGGCAGCCACTCTTGGTCGAGCGGGGAGGGCCAGCGAGGTTGGGGAGGATGGTCTTCGCCTCGGCAGCTGGAACCAGGCTGCAGGGATCCCGGGGTGGCACGATGGGACCGGGAGCTCTCTTGGCTGCAGCCGCGCCGTCGTAGGTGAGCGGCTTTCCCAGCCGCTTCAGCGCGACATTGGCGAGCTTTCCAGCGGTGTTCGCATCTCCAGCCGCGACACCTGCCACGTCCACCTCGACCAGCACGTCCCCCTTCAAGGCGGAGAGCTTTCCCGGCGGGCTCCAGCGCTGATCGTCCCAGTCGCCCTCGACCAGGTCCGCCTCGTGGCTCCGGTCCTGCATCGCCTGGTTGGCCAGCCCGCCCGCAATGGACATCCCCTTCATCATCTGCTTGCCGCCGGTGTACTCCGGATGGACGGTGAAGCTGTGACCGCTGGCCCCCCGGTAGAAGCAGCTCGAGCCGCCGGGATCGGCCGTCCCATCGTCGCGGGAGCGGTACGGGTCGCCGGCCAGAGGCCCCAGCACTGCCTCGGCCTCCGCGCGGCTCACCAGGACACAGGGATCCTTGAGCGTTACCGGCGCTGCCAGGGAAGTGGAGCAGAAGGTCAATCCAGCGAGGACCGCGACCTGGCCTGGAATCTTCATGCGACGCCTCCTGCGGAATTACCTGCTCAGCCGCGGCACCCGCGCACCAGCTGGACCCGGCGGTTTCGGGCGCGCCCCTCGATCGTGGCGTTCGAGGCGACGGGTTTCGTCAACCCGAACCCCTTCGTCTCCAGGGCCGAGGCGGGGATGCCACGCCCCTTCACCAGCGCCTCCCGGACGGCCTGGGCGCGCCGCTCAGAGAGCGCCTGGTTGCTCTTCTCGTCGCCGATGTTGTCGGTGTGGCCCTGGATGGTGAGCTTCCAGTCAGGGTGCTTCCGGAGCACTGCGGCCACGTCGTCGAGCGTCCCCCGCGAGGCACCGGTGATCTCCGCGCTCCCGGTGGCGAAGGTGATCCCGTAGACCGTCGCCTCGCAGTCTCCCTGCAGGGCCTGCTCCAGCGAGGTCTTCGACGTCGGATCGGGCACCTGGGCCATGGCCATCTGGTAGCGATAGGTGCGCTTGGTGCCCTTCTCTTCCCCGTTGACCGCCAGGAGCCAGGGCTGCTCGGGATCGTCGAGGAACCACCAGTCGAAGAACCAGTCGATTCCCTCGAGGGCCTTGGCCATCTGGCCGCGGACGTGGACCGCGGGGAGCTCTTTCGTCTGGCCGTTGATCAGGATGGGAAAGGTCTCGGCCCCCCCGGCGCGCCGAACCGACCCGCTGATCAGCCGCGGGGGTGAGCACCCGTTGACGTAGTAGGAGGCGATGTCGGTGTCGTCCTGCTCCTTGAGCAGCCGGAGCAGCCGCTGGGACGCCATGAAGCGCGAGCTGCCCTGGGTGGCCTCCTGCTCCACCTCCTGGCCGGCACAGCCCCAGCCAAAGGCGAGCGTCTTCGAGCGGAGCATCTCCGGACGGGTCATCACCTGGCGGTAGCGCTTCACCGCTCCCCCGTCGGCTCCTGCGCGCCGGAGGTCCTGGGCGAAGGTGACCGCCTCGGGGGTGACCGCCTCGACCTCGACGAAGATCTGTCGGTCCTCGGGGGAGTCGAAGTTGTGGTGGACGTAGTTCAGCAGCACCCCGGGCTGGAGCGGGATGGGCTTCTCGGCAGCCCACGCGCCGCTCGTGACGAGCAGGGCACCCAGGACGGATCCCCATGTCCAGGAGCGGCGCATCGTCCAGTCCCCTTTTCCGACGGCCGGCATCGCTTGTAGGCGCCTCCGGTCCGCCCGGCAAGCCACCGCGCCGGCGGATGCGCCGCGTCAGGAGACGACGCCGCTGTTCGACCAAACTTCACCCCGCGGCGACGCGCGGCACCGGCTGATCGCTCGTCGGCGCCATGGCCTTCGTCCAGCGCTCCCGCAGCGGTGAGCGCTCCCGCCGAGCGCTTCCTGCCTTCGTCGCCCTCCCCGTCGCGGGCCCGACGACCCGGTCCGTACCCGGCTTCCGCCGCGAAGACCCGGTTCGTTCTTCCTTGGATCTCGATCCGCGCCCCGGGGACTGTCGTCGATGAGGCCAGCGGATGCGGCGGAGGCGAAGACCCCCGCGGTCCGGATGGCACGCTCGAAGCCGACGTACGACCTCGGGCCCATCCGGGTTGCTCCGGGAGATGCAGGCTGCCTCTCCTCGCACCCGGAGGTGCACGATGGAAGGAATGCTATCGAGGCGCGACACGCTCGCACTCCTCGTGGCGCTCGGCGTTCCGGCGAGCGAGGCGCGCGGCGAGGAGCAGAAGGGCGGAGGGCTGACGAGCCGGGTGACGTTCGAGAACAACCGCGTGCGGGTCCTCGAGTACGTGAGCACGCCAGGCTCGCCCGTCTGCGGAACCGGACGTCACTTCCACCCTGCGCACCTCACCATCTATCTGACGCCCGCCCGCGTCCAGGGGCACAAGGACGACGGCACGACGGTGGTGACCGAGCGCACGGCAGGCGAGGTCGCCTGGTTCGAGGCGGGATCGCACACCGCCGAGAACCTCGGCCCCGAGGGAGCCCGGCTCTGCATGGTCGAGCTCAAGGACAAGGACTGGAAGCCCTCGACCGGCTGACGGCGACCCACGCCGGGGCGTCGCCTGGCCGGAGCGGAACCACTCCGCGAGCGGGTCGGGCAGACCCTTGGAGCAAGACAGCCGCCTCTCCAGAGCATCGCGTGGGTCCACGCGCTGGAGCGCAGGCCTGCAGGGACTCGCCCCCGCGGAGCAGGAACCTCCCCCAACATGGCGGCTCCCCGATGTCGCTCCAACAGCATCCGCGATACTGTCCCGCTTCCCGGAGGGCACCGACCATGCGCTACACCTTCGAGTGCGCCGACATCGACCCCGATTGTCAGGCCCGCTTCGTCAGTGACACCGACGTGGAGCTCCTCGACGCGGTCGCTGATCACATCGAGAAGGAGCACCCTCCCTCGAAGAAGAAGCCCTCCCGCGAGACGATCAAGAAGGCGATCAAGCCCAAGAAGTGATGCAACGGTTGCTGATGGGAATCACAGTCGGGACGCTGCTCCTCGGAGGGACAGCACTTGCCGCCGAGGAGACGCTGGCCGACAGCGTCAGGAAAGCCTGCAACAAGGAGCTGACGACGTTCTGCAAGG
>Ga0335069_10000489_pt1 | contig 66788 bp, 61 predicted proteins | sample Lox_Sample_11_FD_206714 | JGI IMG/M metagenome (GOLD analysis project Ga0335069, IMG submission 206714) | Soil microbial communities from Loxahatchee National Wildlife Refuge, Florida, United States - Lox_Sample_1.1 | ecosystem: Environmental > Terrestrial > Soil > Wetlands | place: USA...
AATAAAACGGTGTAATGAATCCGGGAACCCCATAGCTTCCAAACAGATCCGAATTCTCCAGGAAGAAAGCTCTTTTTTCAGGAAGGAAGATATCATAGCGTGTAAGATTAGTGACCTGCTTGTCCACTTCCACCTGTGAAAAGTCAGGATTTACAGTAAGATCAAGGTTCAGGGCAGGGGTGATGGCAAACTTTCCATCAAACCCTGCATTAATATCAGCTTTTGTTGACTGATTATTTTCTTTGTCAGAATTTAATCCGCCAGTTGCGTAAGGTATCAGCACCATATTTTTTCCTGCGGCTGGTGGTGCTTCATCCCAAATAAGTGCGCCGGTGTAACCAAAGTCGTACGATCTGAAATTAGAAGGAACATGAGTCCATGTAGAGTACTCGAAATTTTTCTGATCAATGCGTACGAAATTTATACCCCATAATTTTTTTTCTGTGGAATACCGGAGCGTTTTAAAAGGGATGGCAATTTCTGCTGTCCATCTGTCCGGATAGCGCCTGGTTTGTGAATACCATTTATTGTCCCAGCTTAATGTAATATCAGTTCCGTAATGCAACTGGTCTTCTGATTGTGCATTGTAAGCATTCAGCACAAACCAGAAACCGTTTTGCCTCTGGTTCATCGGGTCAAGTACGATGGCTATTCCTTCATTGTTGTCGTGACCGATATCTCTTTTCAGGCTTTGTATAATGACATCACCGGAATCGTAGCTGGTGAATCCGAAATAAAGAAACTCATCGTCAAAAAGCACTTTTACTTCCGTTTTCCTCGTGGCCTTACTTAAATCGTTCGGATATTTTTTCCAGAAGTCATCTGCTTTGCGTGCATAGGCCCATGCTGAATCAGAAAGGTCGCCGTCAACTTTTATGGGCCCTTTGGTACGTGTGATGTGTAGCTGGTAATCTTTTTGAAAATTTATGCTGGCATTATACTGCCCCGATGAACGGAGTATAACAACAAATACAAAAGTTGCGGTCAGCAAAGTCTTGGCCATCGACGGAACCCGTTGGTGTTTATCCGGGCAAATTTAATAGCTGAATAATAGTTGTATTTGCCGTTTATAACAATTAATGAATATTTGTGTACTTAATTTTATGTTCCCTATTTTCATGGTTTAATCAGATAAAATTAAAGAGAGAAAAATGATGAAGGCCCTGGCTTGTATAAAACCTGGTTATTTTGAATACCGGCAGATGAATGATATAGATTGGAAACCCGGCACAACCTTATTAAGAATAAAAAGGGTTGGAGTTTGCGGAACCGATCTGCATGCATTTGAGGGAACACAGCCATTTTTTAATTACCCGCGAATATTGGGGCATGAGCTTGCTGCAGAAATTGTAAAAACCGATGCTCAAGGTTTTTCTGAAAATGAAACCGTAACATTTATTCCGTATTTCAGCTGTGGAAAATGTGTGGCATGCAAAAAAGGAAAAACCAATTGCTGTGCTCATATACAAGTGTGTGGTGTTCATATAGACGGAGGCATGGCCGAATACTTCTCCGTGCCGTCAGGTTTATTATTGCATGCACATAATTTAACCATGGATGAACTGGCATTGGTTGAACCCTTTTCTGTTGGCGCACATGCCGTGAGACGTGCTGAAATCGGGGAAAATGATTTTGCTTTGATTGTTGGCGCAGGCCCGATTGGTTTAGCTACTGCAGAAATGGCACGTATTGCCGGTGCAAAAACCATTATCGCAGACACAAATGAGCGGAGATTGAAATTCTGTTCCGGTCAACTCGGCATGCAACATATTGTTAACCCTGCATCAGCTAACATTATTGAATACCTTCACTCCCTTACACAAGGCGCGATGCCTGATGCCGTATTTGATGCAACCGGTAACCTGAAAGCGATCAATAACGCTTTTCAATATATCGCCCATGCAGGAAAATATATACTGGTGGGATTGCAGAAAGAAGAAATCAGGTTCAGCCATCCTGAATTTCATAAAAGGGAAGCAACGTTAATGAGTAGCCGAAATGCTACAAAAGAAGATTTTTTGCATGTAATGGATTGTATGAGCAAAAAAAAGGTAAATGCAGGTCTTTATATTACCCACAGGATAAAATTTGATGAAGTAAAGACCAGGTTTGCAGACCTGCTTGATCCTGCTAATGCTGTCATTAAGGCGGTTATTGATATGCAGTAAGTATATTTTGACGAATTGGTTCAATATTAAAATTGATAAGAAAAAAGATTATGAAATGGGTTATTAGAATGTTTTTTTTCTTTGGCGTTTTTTTTTCTGCAAGCGCTCAGCAGAAAATTGAATACGGAAATAATAAAACAGCCGGCAGTTATATTACCATACGTGGTATAAAAATGTACTATGAAATTTATGGACAAGGCGAGCCATTATTGCTGATACACGGTAATGGCGGATCAATAAATGCGTTTGCCGCCAATATCCCTTTTTTTTCAAAAAAATATAAGGTCATTGCGCTGGACAGCCGTGCGCAGGGAAAAACAATTGACGATAATGATTCCCTTAGTTTTGAGATGATGGCCGATGATGAAGCTGCCTTACTGGATGCGCTTCATATTGATTCCGCTTATGTAATCGGCTGGAGCGATGGCGGCATAAATGCATTATTACTGGCCTTGAGGCATCCGGGTAAAGTGAAAAAACTGGTTTCAACCGGGGCTAACCTCTGGCCCGATTCTACGGCTATTATTCCTGCAGTTTGGAACGATGATAAAAATACTTTCGATACAACGCATACAGAGCGTTTCAATAAAAAACAAAGAAATGACTGGAAAATGTTTTTGCTCGATTGGTTTCAACCGAATATTTCTTTACAGCAGTTGCATTCTATAAAATGCCCGGCATTGATCATTGGGGGAGACCATGACCTGATTAGGGTAGAGCATACTGTTCTTATTGCACAGAACATCCCGAAATCGTATTTGTGGATCGTTCCTAATTCAGGCCACGCTACCTTAATTGAGCATAGAGATGAATTCAATAAAAAAGCAGATGATTTTTTTTCGGATTTATTTAACCAAAGGAAATAAGGCATTGATTTTTGCAATTAATTTAGTATGTAATATATTTAAGAAAAGTTGATGATAGGCGTGAAAATGGATTGCCTAAAGTCAAATGAAAATAAATGATTGGAGCTGGTGTTTCAATTTCAGATTTAAGAAAACTTGACCATTAAATAAATTATCAAATGAAAATTCACCGGTTTTTTCCTGGTTTATTCAGGATATATCAATTAATTACTTCTGGAATTACTTTCGGTTTAAAACTACAGAATCGGCAAACGATAATTATTTGTTGTTTGTTTTTCCTTACAGTCAGAGCGTTTGCTACTGGGGGAAAGATTGATTCTATACCAGTACAGGCGATTTTGAAGAACGGGCTGAGGATAGATGGATGGATTAAACCAAGTAAAAACATTTTAACTCCCCAGATTTTTCAAATAAAGCGCGATACAAGCAATGGGAGTGCTGATTTTTTATTAACTCCTGAAAACACATTATCTATATTGATTGCCGACTCTGTATTTTATCGCGCTGCTTTTCTCAAAGTATATAATAATGTTACCGATGATGTATCGCTTCCTAATAACATGGAACAGCCTGCTGTAGCGGGTAGCTTTTTTTTAGAAAGGATAGTGAAAGGGAATAAACTGAATCTTTATATTATTACTGATAGTCTTAAAACACATTTTATTATTGAGGATTCAGCTGGGAATATGCAAAGTTTGCAATATGTGAGATATATGGATAATTCATCAGGTGCATCAGTATAAATGAAAAGCCTTATTACAAGAATCAATTGCTGGCATATACTGCCGACGATGCGAAAATCAAGAAGAGAATTTTGGCGATGTCATTTACCCTTCATGATTTAATAGGAGCCATTGCAGCGATCAACAATTCGTATGTGTTGAGTAAAAGTAGTTCGGCCAGAGCGGATGACCGTAAAGTTTTTTACCCTTTCGCAGAAATTGGCTTTGGCTCAATGAGCATGAGTTTTGATGGCATACCTAACAGGCTAGCGGCAATTAAATATAATTCGAAAATTATCCCAAAATTTGTTGTTGGCGCTGAAATGCGTATTGATAGGAAAGAAAGACTTTTTGGAGAGCTGTTTGCATCGATGTTCCCTTACAGTTTTGAAGGTGCAAACACGCATATTAATTCCAGCGGTTCAGCAACTGTTACCGATACGTATATTATCAAAGCTGCACCGGTACAATTTTGCATCATGGTGAATTATGCGATATTGAAAATTAAAAAAATGCAAGTTGCAATCGGGGCTGGTTATTCATTGATATTAAATAATATTTCAAAAAACAGTTTTACCACTACCGATAAAAATTCAGATGGTTCTACGATTCATCTTGACCAGGTAAGTCTGTCATCAACCGTTGGCCAATATTGTTTTGATGCAGACTTTTTTTTGAATAAAAAGATGAGTGTCCGGTTTCAATATTCCCCTGTGCAGGATTTTTCAGGACTCTCTTACAGTTCCTTTAAAAACTCAACTGCTTTGGCAAGCTTTAAATACAGGTTTTAATATTAAAGGGCTTATTGATTTGCATGTGATATTATTACCTTAAAATGTAAATAAATTTCAACTGAAATAACGGGTGCGTTTTGCATTAATAAAAACGTTCATCGTTAACAGATGAACGTCAGAGCGGCAAAAGAGGCTCGAACTCTCGACCCTCAGCTTGGGAAGCTGATGCTCTACCAACTGAGCTACTGCCGCTTGTGAATGCAATATTACCCCTTTTCTGATATTTTAAAGCATTGGTTTGCCTGCTGAAATAATTTTTTTTGCCAGCCAGCTTTTATGAACAGGTATTATCCAGTTGTTTTCAATATCCTGCTTTGTTTGTATGGTATTATTGAAATATAAAGTTTCTTCATCAATGAAATTGTTTTCAATGGCATAATTAAGCTGTGCCATCGGTAACAATTGTATTTTATCTTTTATAAAAAAAGCAAGTGAAAGCCTGTCGAACAGGTTTACTTTGAATAATTCTTCTATTTGTTTGATCAGCCGTACTGAGCTGTCCGCACTACAACCACTTACATTAGTGGCTGATTCATCCGCCATCAGCATTATAAACTGGCCGAAAAATAAATTGGCATAACCTTTTACAGGTGTACCGTGAGAGTTCCATTCATGCACAAATTGCTCCAGCAAATCTTCTATTTGCAACGCTTCTGCAATAGAAAAGAGGCGGCTTCCCTGGTAAACCCAAACTCTTGATTCCGGTGCGAAATCAGCCGGTAATAATTCTTTATAATTTAAATTCATGTTGCAAAGTTAAGGTTAGTTTTTTGCACGGATTATTCAGAAATCCCTTGTCTGTGAAATTTATTTTGCTCGGATTCATCCGCATAATGCCCGTATTTCATAAATCCCGGTAACCTGCAATTGCTATGAAATTGATAAGGCAACCAATTCCGCTATATCCATCACTTTTATATCATCTTCTTTTTCTTTGTTCTTCACTCCATCTGTAAGCATCGTGTTGCAGAACGGGCATGCTGCGGCAATAATGCCTGACCCTGTAGAAATTGCTTCAGCGCTTCTTTCAAAATTGATTCTTGTGGTTCCTTTTTCTTCTTCTTTAAACATCTGTGCGCCGCCTGCACCGCAGCATAAGCCTTTGCTTTTGCAGCGCTTCATTTCAACCAGTTCGGCATCCAGGGCTTCCAATACTTTTCTCGGTGCTTCGTAAATATTATTTGCCCTGCCGAGATAGCAACTGTCATGATAGGTAACCCGCTTGCCTTTAAATGATCCCCCATCTTTCAGCTTTATTTTGCCTTCGTCGATCAGTTGTTGCAAAAGAACAGTATGATGAATAACCTCATAGTTTCCGCCCAATTCAGGGTATTCATTTTTTAAAATATTAAAACAGTGGGGACAGGCTGTTACAATTTTTTTTACAGAATAATTATTCAGGATTTGAATGTTCTGATAGGCCATCATCTGGAACATGAATTCATTACCTGCTCTTCGGGCAGGATCGCCGGTACACATTTCTTCTTTGCCCAGTATTGCATACTTAATACCTGCTTTTTCAAGAATTAGTGAAAATGCTTTGGTGATTTTCTGGGCACGCTGATCAAAACTTCCGGCGCATCCTACCCAAAACAGTACTTCTGGTGACTCTCCATTCGCAAACATTTCACTCATTGTCGGTATATGCATAAATATGGAATTTTTGGTAAATCTAAAAAGTTTTTGATTCGCAGCGGATGGTTTTTTGTTCACGAATTAAATTTTGGATTTTGTTTTACGGGTATTAGTGTGCAACGGATCATAATGATCACCTTCCGTTACATTTTGTAATTTTAACGTCTCAAAGAATAAAATTATGGGTATTGAAGAAAAAATGATATTAATCAGAAATTATGATCTGTGGCGTAACCTTAGTGATGAGGAATATCATGCGTTAAGGGTAGAGGATGGCTTTAAGGAAGTACCCAGAGATCAATATGTTTATTTTGAAGCATACAATCATAATAAAATTTATTTTGCAAAGCAAGGCTATATTAAAATCGGGTTTATAGATGAAGAAGGCAATGAACGTGTAAAGGAAATTATTCAGCCGGGAGATTTTTTCGGTCAATTTACTCTTGAAAAAGATAATTTAAACGGTGAGTTTGCGAAAGCTTACAAAAATGATATCAGCCTCTGTTCATTTGCAGTAGAAGATTTTGAAAAGTTGTTAAAGCACAGGCCGGATATGGCTTTGAAATACAGCAAATGGGTTGGGTTTAAGCTGAGGAAAATTCAAAATCGTCTGATCAACCTGTTAAATAAAGATGTAAAAAAAAGGCTTGAAAATTTCCTGTGGCAACTTATTGAACAGAATAATGTTGCTTCAAAACAAGGTAAACAATGCATACCGAATTACCTCACGCATGAAGATATTGCCGGGCTTATCGGATCGAGCAGGCAAACTGTTACTACACTGCTGAACGAACTGGAAACAGAAAAAATGCTGACTTACAACAGGCAACAGATCTGTTTTAATGATGTTAAAGAGCTGCAAAAAAGGGTAAATGTCGCGTAAATGACAGGGCTCTTCACTAGGCCATTTTATTTTTGTTATATAATTATTTTATATGAAGGCTTTATTTTTCCCGGTCGTAATATTGTGCTCAATAGTTTCATTTGGGCAAGATGCAGGTGCAAGAAAAAAGAATTTTAATTTATCGGACGGAGTAGGTATCAAAGGGTACGACCCTGTTGCCTATTTTTCTCAGCACAAGGCAATAAAAGGAAGCAAAGATTTGGCAGTTTCTTTTGCAGGTATCGCTTATTATTTTTCTTCTGTAGCCGATCAGGAGGAATTCAGGAAAAACCCGGTAAAATATGAACCTCAATATGGTGGCTGGTGCGCTTATGCAATGGGTAAAGATGGTTCGAAGGTTGAAGTTGACCCGGAAACATTTAAAATCATAGATGGAAAATTATTCCTGTTCTATAACCAGTTTTTTAATAATACGCTCAAAAGCTGGAACAAGGATGAGGCCAACCTGCATCGGCAAGCGGACATGAACTGGCAAAAAATTTTTCATTAATCAAAAAAATCACGTTATGAAATACGGTACTGTTTTTATTTGGGTGTTTCGGTTAGTCGCTGCCGTTATTATGTTGCAGACATTGTATTTTAAATTCACTGCTCATCCGCAGTCTGTTAAATTATTTACTGAAATCGGTATGGAACCATGGGGAAGAATCGGAACAGGAGTTTTCGAGTTAATAGCTTCGGTGTTGATTTTATATCCCCGTACAACGGGATATGGCGCAGCTTTGGGTCTCGGATTAATGGCGGGAGCGTTGTATTTCCATTTTACAAAAATAGGTATTGTGTTCGATGGCGACCCGGTGTTGTTTATTTATGCGGTAACAGCATTTGTATGTTGCAGTGTGCTGGCCTTCGTTTACAGAAAACAGGTACTTGATCTGTTGCCCTTAAAGAAAGCCTAATTTTTCGCCACTTATAATAATCGCCTATGTTATTAAACCGGGGCTAAGTAGATTTGTCAATAATTGAAAATTATTATGAAAAAAATTCTGTTTGGCCTGGTATGGTTATGCTCGGCGGTGTTTACATTCGCTCAAACTTATACACCTGTTGACGAGGCATCCACAGTGAAATTTAATGTGAAAAATTTTGGATTCAATGTTGATGGTTCTTTTAAAGGATTGAAAGGGTCTATTGATTTTGACCCGGCTAAATATGCACAGGCTAAATTTGAAGTAAGTATTGATGCCAATACTATTTTTACCGACAATGGAATGCGTGATAATCACCTCCGTGAAGATACCTATTTTGATGTAAAAAATCATCCGAGGATCAGCTTTGTATCTACAAAAATTACCGGGTCGGATAAAAAAGGGACTTTATTTGTTTTTGGTATACTTGATATAAAAGGCATTAAAAAAGAGATATCATTCCCTTTCACTGCGACCCCTGTTGACGGTGGATTACTGTTCAAGGGTGAATTCAAAATAAACAGGCGTGATTTTGATATTGGAGGATCAAGTACTATATCAAATAATGTGAATGTGGTTTTAAATGTGGTGGCAAAAAAATAATTGTAAATTTATACAACACCTATAGCCAAAGCAACCTATGCAATTACAGCAAGCAGTTAATAATATTTTTGTTCAGTTGTCAGGGACATTGCAGCAGTTATCTGATAATGAATATGTGCGCCCTTGTTCATCTTTGTTTAAGAATACCATTGGGCAGCATGTAAGGCATATTATTGAATTATTTCAATGCCTGGAAAACGGTTATGATACCGGTATTGTGAATTATGAGAAAAGAAAACGGGATGCTTTAATCGAAAACAACAGGCAAGTGGCTGCAAAAATGCTACAGGATATTTTTAACAAACTGAACAGGCCTAATAAAGAATTAACATTACAGGCTTGTTATGATGACACTTCAGATGAATTGGTATCCATAGCAACAAACTATTACAGAGAGGTGGCATATAATCTTGAACACACTATCCATCATATGGCTCTGATTCGCACTGGTATTAACGAAGTGAGTACAATTTCCCTGCCTGAAGAATTCGGTGTGGCAACCTCTACTATCAAGTATCGCAAACAATGTGCACAGTAACTTATATTCCGGTAAATAATAAAATTATTATCACATCAAACAGGGACGAAAAACACTGGCGTTCTACTGCTGTTGAGCCGAAATTATATATGTTTAAATCAGGGAATATTTTGTTTCCCCGCGACTCTGATGCCGGCGGTACATGGTTTGCTGCACATGAAAACGGAAATGTAATTGTGTTTTTGAATGGAGGCTTTGTTAGACATGATCCCAGTCCGCCATATAGGAAAAGCAGGGGAATAGTATTGCTTGATTTGCTTGACAGCGACAGCCCTTTTAGCATGTTTTTAAAGACCGATTTATACAATATTGAACCATTCACTTCAGTTATTTTTGATGATGAACAGCTATACGAATGCAGGTGGGACGGAGAGAAGAAATACCATAAAAAATTAAATCCGCTTCATCCTTATATCTGGTCATCTGTTACTTTATATAATGAAGAAGTGGTGAGCAAGCGAAGTCAATGGTTTGCTGAATGGATGAATGCAAATCCTTTGCCATCACAAACTGATATTCTGCATTTTCATCAGTTTACCGGTGATGGAGACAAGCATAACGACTTGCTGATGGATCGTGATGGTTTTGTGTTTACCGTTAGTGTTACTTCTCTCGAAATAAATACAAACGGAGGATTGATGAAATACTTAGATATTCAAAACCGGCAAAACTTTAGCCGCGAATTAATATTCACAAAAGCCATTACATCCAAATAATGAATTGGTTTCAGCGACTGGCTTACCGCCCACTCTTTATCAGGTTATTTCACTGGGAATACTGGAGTTTTAATACAGTATATGTTCCGATTTACATTGTTTGGATAGGGTTGTGTATCCGGGCCCGTTCTTTTTTCTTTTTTGCAGCCTCTAATCCTACTATACAAAATGGGGGATTCCTGAATGAATCAAAAAAAGATATCTCATTATTGATACCTTCTTCCATTCATCCTAAAACCGTTTTCTGTTCAATTCCTGCCAACGCAGATATTGTTTTACAGGAGTTGTATAAAAATGGGTTGTCTTTTCCTATGATAGGGAAGCCGGATATCGGTGGCAGGGGTCGCGGTGTAAAGGCCCTGAAAGATGAGCAGGATGTTCGGGCATATGTTAAAAATGCATTTCTTGATTTTCATATCCAGGAATTTGTTCCCTATAAAAATGAAGCCGGCTTTTTTTATTATCGTTTCCCGAATGAAAAAGCCGGGAATTTATCAGGGATTGTAAGGAAAGAATTCCTGAAAGTAACAGGAAATGGCACCAGCAATATCTACGAACTCCTCCAAAAAAACAAACGTGCAGTATTGCAGTTGCCCGCATTAAAAAAAATATTCGGAGAAGATTTGTTTCGGATTCTGCCAAAAGGGGAAGAAAAAATTCTGGTTCCTTATGGCAATCATGCCAGGGGTGCCATGTTTATTGATGATTCTGAATTCATTGATGAAGCACTTACCCATACAATAGATAAAATTTGTAAACAGATTGACGGATTTTATTTCGGCAGACTCGATATACGGTACAACAATTGGGAAGAATTGAAACAAGGGAAAAATTTTTTTGTAATTGAAGTAAATGGGGCAGGTTCTGAGCCCACACACATCTATGATCCGGCCCATTCTCTTTTTTTTGCATGGAAGGAAATCATCAGGCATTGGATATTGCTTTGGCGGATAAGCCGCATAAATCACAAAAATGGATATTCTTATCTCACTTTGCAGGAAGGTATACGTATGTTCAGGGAAGATAAAATAATCTCGCAAAAATTATCCGCTATGACAGAGTAAAGTAAATGACAGCAGATAAAAAATGCATTGAAAATTAGTAATCCTGTATTTCCCATTGCAACAAAGCTTCAAGGGCCTTACTTTTTAAATGGAAACTGAATAGTTATACATGAAAGATGATAATAAAAGATGTACCAGGAACAAAAAAATAGTTCCCGCCTTCTGATACTTTAAATCATGTTGCGATTCTGACGTGAGTGTGCACTTAATTGTTCATCATTAACCAGTAAAGCAAATACGCAAATGCAACAGTTATTGAAATATACATGGCAATACTAAAGAGCCTTTTTGCCATCGTTTAAGTTTTAGCATATTAATATAGTAAATAAAAGCGATGTTTCCAAAAAATATCATTTAATTCTGTATTTAAAGGAAATTCGTTTCTTTTGTGCCAATCAATTCTTCTAATTTTATAACATGAAATTTTCAATAATTTTTGTAGTCGGGTTTTTTGGGATTGTTTTAAATAACACTTGTTCGGCCCAGTTTGGAAGAATAGATTCGACTTTAAAAATGGGAAAAGTTGGCTATAAGATTTCTTGCAATAATAAAAGCCTGACTGAAAATGATGTAACAATTAAACCAATTGGCTTTGATAAAGATGCGAGGGAGATGCGGTTTATGATCAAAGGAAGAATTTCGAAAACTGAAATTGACGATTTGAATGCAGACGGCTTTCCCGACCTCGTAGTGTATATTTTTAGTGGCCTTAACGCCGAGTTGGGAACAGTATATGGTTTTGCTTCCGATCAGAATAAAAGTTATGTTCCTTTTGTATTACCCGATGTGATGTTGGATGGCAAACTAAAAGATGGTTATAAAGGTTATGACCATTTCATGTTGCTTGAAGGAAAACTAATGAGGGAATTTCCATTGTACCTGTCCAATGATGCAAAAGATAAACCCAGCGGCGGGAAAAGAATAATAATGTATACCGTAGTTTCGAATTCCTCAGGGGGGTTTGAGTTTAAAGTCCAGACTTCTTACGATATCAAATCATAAACCATAACACTTTTGCACGCAAATATTTGCTTCACTTTTTTTCGGTAATGATTTCTTTAGCAAAAAAATAGCCATACTGCCGGTAAGTGGTATCCAATTGAAGGATGGGGGATTAGGTTATTTGATTTTTGTCAACTTTATGCCTGATGTACATCAGCATTACTAAAATGAAATTTACTCATATTTAGGAAGGCAACCATTTCCTCTGAAGTTGTGTTACATTTTATCACATACAAAAAAGCGGAGATGAAAAAGATTTTAGTGATTGAGGATAATGAGCTCATACGCGAAAACATAGCAGAAATGCTTGATCTCGCTAATTATACTACTTTAACGGCGGTTAACGGCAAGGTAGGGGTTGAAGTGGCAATTCGTGAAAAGCCCGATCTGGTTATCTGCGATATCATGATGCCGGTGCTCGATGGTTACGGTGTGTTGCACTTGCTGCATAAAAACAAACCCACTCAAAATATCCCGTTCATTTTTTTGACTTCAAAATCAGACAAATTGGATTTTAGAAAAGGCATGGAAATGGGAGCTGACGATTACATTACCAAACCATTTGATAGTACCGAATTGTTAAATGCAGTAGAGAGCAGATTGAAAAAAACGGCATTATTAAAAGAAGAGGTCGAAACCAGCCTGAAAGGCAATCATCAAGTTTCCGGGAGCCACGACATGGATAACTTGCTGAAAGAATTTACCAGTGGAAGAGATATTAATAAATACAAAAAAAAGCAGATTGTTTTTTTGGAAGGTAACCGGCCAGTATACTTGTTTTATGTTTTAAAAGGTAAAGTAAAGGCTTACAAAACCAACGAAGAAGGTAAAGATTTGGTTATGGGCTTGTACAGTACAGGAGATTTTTTAGGTCATGTTGCCCTTCTTGAAAACACCAATTATAAAGAAACCGCCGAAGCGATGGAGGACGCGGAGATTGCTATTATTCCAAAAGATGATTTTGAATCATTGATGAATGAAAACCCTGGCATCAGCAGGAAATTTGTTCAGATGCTGGCAAAAAATGTTACTGAAAAAGAGGAACAATTGATAGGTATTGCATACAATTCTCTGAGAAAACGGGTGGCGGAAGCATTGATGCAGGTGTGTAAAAAATATGCCGATCTTAATTCGGATAAGTTGAGTGTAGATATAAACCGCGACAGCCTGGCAAATATTGCTGGTGTTGCCAAAGAATCGTTTATCAGAACATTAAGTGATTTTAAAGATGAAAAACTGATCGAGATCAAAGAAGGGGCCATTACCATTTTGAACCGGCAGAAATTAGAAAACCTGGTAAATTAAAGTAGATCTTAACAGGTTATGGAGAAAAGTATAGAGCTGACGTCAGCATGTTTCTTCCAAATTAAACTCAATAAAAATTATTGACTCATACACATGATCGGGTCCGGTGAAATAAAACCGCCGCAAATTGCGGCGGTTTTACTGAACTTAAGCTGAATGGATTTACTTAACAGCAATATGCTTGCTTGTGTCAAGTTTTTTTGCTTCTTCTTTTTTAGGAAGGCTCAGTTTCAATAATCCGTCTTCATAGCGGGCATCAATTTTTTCCTTGTTTATTTCATCTGGCAATGTAAAACTCCGGCTGAATGAAGAGTAATTGTATTCTTTTCTCGTGTAATCGGCTTCCTTTTCTTCTTTCTTTTCTTCTTTTTCACAACTGATGGTAATGAGGTTGCCATTGACATCAATGTTAAAATCTTCTTTTTTCATGCCTGGTACGGCGACAGAGACATTAAACCCGTTTTTATCTTCACTAATGTTTACTGCCGGTATGGTTAATGTTCTTGCTACTAAACCGTTGTTGTCAAACCATTCATTCCACGGACGGAAGAAATCATCAAATATCCTTGGCATCATTTCATTTGTTCTGATTATTGCTTTTGTTCCCATAAAATATAATTTTAGAAGTTAATAATCTTATTTGCTTCACAAATGTATTTAGTGGTCATAGTGTAAACAAAGATGTGCATCAACATATCCGATGAGCAATATCACTAACTACCGGGATTATAAACAACAGCCTGGTGATCTTGCTCACCAAATCAGTTGACAGAAATCCTTTTTAACCACAGGTTTCTTTTTGTAATCTTGCCAGGAACGTTTCTTCTCATTGTAAGCGAATTATTATGTATCCGGAAAAAGATATGCTTGTAACTTTAAAGGGCAGCTCCACAAAGGGAAAGCAGGGCGTTTTTATTTTTAATAAATCAGGAATGAGTAAGTTTCGTAAAAGCAAATCAGCTGAATTGCTATTAAAGCTTAACCAGCTGGCTAAAGACAGGCCATTCTGTATCATGTATCATGCAAAGGATAATGATCCTTTGTAAGGATATATAAATTATCTCCGGAAAGTTGGTTTCTATTAAAGAACTGCTTTTGTTTTCCTTGAATTTCTTTGAGTAACCTGTTATATTGAAAAGTTTGGTTTCCGGTGCCATCTCCGCTATCTGTAATTTTGCCAAAACGATTTTATGCCGAAAAAAAGTGCGGGGATACTTTTTTATCGATTTAAAAACAAAACGCCCGAGGTATTACTGATTCATCCCGGTGGCCCTTTCTGGAGATCAAAGGATAATGGCGCATGGTCGATCCCTAAGGGAGAAATGGAAGAAAACGAAAGCATGCTTGTTGCTGCGAAAAGGGAAGTAAAAGAAGAATTAGGTATTGAAGCTATAGGCGAGCTTAAAGAACTTTCTCCGGTAAAACAAAAGAGTGGAAAAATTATTTACTGTTGGGCATCGCAGCAGGACATTGATATTTCGGATATTCGAAGCAATTACTTCGAATTAGAGTGGCCTCCGAAATCAGGAGTAAAACAGAAATTTCCCGAAGTAGATCAGGCGCAATGGTTCACTATCGAACTGGCAATGGACAAAATCATTCCCGGTCAACGACTGATTATTGAACAACTAATTAAATATCTCTGAATTAGCCGATCAGATATTTTCTTTTATTATAAATAGCAAATAAATAATTTTTTTACAGAGATAGCGTAACTTTTGTTACAGATACATTTCATAGCCTGGAATATTTTTGGGCACCTCAAAAAAACAAAATGGAAATATTGGGATTTATTCTTGCTGCTTTGGTGGGTGTATCACTTGGATTAATAGGCGGTGGCGGCTCCATCCTTACAGTTCCTATTCTGGTATATGTGATTGGCATCAACCCTGTTCTTGCAACATCGTATTCTTTATTTATTGTAGGTTCTACTTCACTGGTAGGGGCGCTTAATAATTACCGGCGAGGATTGGTAAATATCAAAACAGCATTATTGTTTGGTTTGTCATCCATAACTACGGTTTTCCTGATCAGGAAATTTCTCATACCGGTAATTCCTAAATCTCTTTTTAGTATAGGGCATTTTCATGTTACTCAATCTTTGGCTACAATGGTACTGTTTGCCTTATTAATGGTAATGGCTTCTGTTGCCATGATCAGCGACAACAGAAATTTAAAAGAGTTGGAAGCTGCCCGTCATGAACAACAATATCATCATAATATCTGGAAACTGTTGATGCATGGAGTGTTAATCGGTATTGCCACGGGCATTTTAGGCGCAGGAGGAGGCTTCCTTATTATTCCGGCCCTTGTGCTTATTCTTGACATGCCAATGAAACAGGCGATAGGGACTTCTTTATTGATTATTGCACTGAATTCTTTGATTGGTTTTACTGGTGATGTCGGACATTTTTCAATACGCTGGGGTTTTCTCATCTCAATAACAGTAATAGCTATTTCAGGCATATTTGCAGGTGGTTTCCTGGCCGGGAAAATAGAAGGTTATAAATTGAAAAAAGCTTTTGGATGGTTTGTGCTGATGATGGGCGTTTATATCATTGCAAAAGAGATTTTTTTCCCTTCAACAGGGTTACACCAGTGAAGATTTTTTCAGGCAAATATTCTGCTTTCCGGAATTTATACCAATGTATGATTATAATCAAGCTTATTGTGACATTTTGATTGGAAATTTGATCATCACAGAAATGCAACAAATGTTACCAAATGTAGAGATGCCTCATTCGCAAATTTGTAAAATATTTTAAAGCGGTTATGCAAATTGAACAAATTTATACGGGTTGTTTGGCGCAGGGGGCTTATTATGTTACCAGTAAAGGGGAGGCGGCTATCATTGACCCGCTTAGGGAAACAGCCCCATATATCCAGCGTCTGGAAAAAGATAAAGTGAAGTTGAAATATATTTTTGAAACTCATTTTCATGCAGATTTTGTAAGCGGCCATGTTGATCTTGGAAAAAAAACCGGTGCGGCTATTGTTTATGGACCAAATGCCGCTTGTGAATTCAACTGCATTTCGGCAAAAGACGGAGAGGAATTTAAAATAGGTGATGTTGTGATCAAAGTATTACATACACCCGGCCATACCATGGAAAGCACTACTTTTCTGTTAAAAGATGAAATGGGAAAAGATTATTGCATCTTTTCCGGCGATACTTTGTTTTTGGGCGATGTAGGCCGACCAGACCTGGCGCAGAAAGCAGCGAATATGACCAAGGAAGAACTGGCAGGTTTGTTATATGATAGCCTGATGACTAAAATAATGCCGTTGGCAGATGATGTAATTGTTTATCCGGCACATGGTGCAGGCAGCGCTTGTGGCAAAAATATGACAACGGAAACTGTAGATACTCTAGGGCATCAGAAAAAAGTTAACTATGCATTGAACCAACCGGATAAAACATCATTTGTTAAAGCAGTCCTGGAAGGCTTACTTCCGCCACCGGGCTATTTTGGAATGAATGTAGCAATGAATAAAAAAGGTTATGAAAGTTTTGATGTGGTGTTGAGCCACGGTTTGCGTGCATTATCACCGGATGAATTTGAAGCTGCTGCGGAAAGCACAGGGGCATTGGTGTTGGATGCACGGGACAATAAAGAATTTTACAGAGGATATATTCCCAGATCAGTTAATATCGGTCTGGTTGGAGATTTTGCTCCATGGGTTGGCGCATTGATTGTTGATGTAAAACAGCCATTGCTTTTAATTACGGATGAAGGCAAGGAAGAAGAAGCTGTAACGAGGTTAAGCCGTGTTGGATTTGATAACGTTCTTGGTTATCTGAAAGGCGGGTTTGCAGTATGGCTTTCTTCGGGAAAAGAAGCTGATGTTGTTGACAGGATTACAGCAGAGCAATTTGCCAAAGAAGTAAAAATCGGCAAGGATAAAATAATTGATATAAGAAGGGAAAGCGAATATGCTGCCGAGCATATCAAAGAATCGTATAACAAGCCATTGGATTATATTAATGATTGGATTAAAGGTATTAACCCGGAAGAGCATTTTTATATTTATTGTGCAGGTGGTTACAGAAGTATGATTGCCTCAAGCATTTTGCAGGCAAGGGGTTACAGGAATTTTACGGAAATAGAGGGAGGGTTTAAAGCTATCAGCAAAACCGGCATTCCCAGAACGGATTATGTATGTCAGAGCAAAATAATGAAAGCATAAAAAGATTAGTTGAGTGTTCAGGTTCATAGTAAGTAAAAATGAGGAAAACGAAAGGCAACTGTAAAGTTGCCTTTTCTGTTACAATAATTTCCTGGCGTTAGTGAATGTAACATAAGTACCCAAACGTGGTGATATATGAAAATAATTTTGTGCCTATAAAACCCTTTTAAAATTATCTCAAAAAAAACTTCTTTATGAATTATATTACCGCCCTTGTCAGCAACAAATGCCCGCGCTGCAGAACAGGCAACTTGTTTTTTACGAAATCGGCTTATCAAAAGGGATTTATGAAAATGCACGAACATTGCCCGGTTTGTGGACAGCGTTCTGAAATTGAACCCGGATTTTATTATGGGTCAGCTTATGTAAGCTATGCAATGACAGTTGCCCTTTCTGTATCAACATTTGTGGCGTGGTGGGTGTTAATAGGTTTTTCCCTGAATGATAACAGGTTTTTCTGGTGGATGGGCGCCAATGCTGTATTTCTGGTATTCATGCAGCCCTGGCTGATGCGCCTTTCAAGAGGGGTATGGCTTTCTTTTTTTGTAAAATACAATCCTAACTGGAAAACAGAAGCTCCGCAGAAAAATGAAAGGGTGATAGAGGAACAAATGATGAAAACAGCTTCTTAAGTTTGACAATACCAACATGCAAATAAAGCAATTTATAATATATGAAAACCTTTTGGGACGAGCGATATGGGATACAAGACTTTGTTTACGGAAAAAGCCCTAATGATTTTTTTAAACAACAACTCTCCTTGTTAAAGCCCGGGAAATTGCTATTACCATGCGAAGGAGAGGGCCGCAATGCAGTATATGCTGCAACAGAGTGCTGGCAGGTGGATGCTTTTGATCAAAGCGAAGTGGGCAGAAAAAAAGCTATGCTGCTCGCAGAAGAATATAATGTTTCCATTAATTATTTTATCAACGATGCCACAACTGTTGATGTCGGAGAAAATAAATATGATGTGGTGGCATTAATATATGCTCATTTTGCTGCAGATACAAGAAAAAGTATTCATCGGCACTTGATAAAGGCTTTAAAAAAATCTGGTATTATTATTCTTGAAGCATTTAACTCTTTCCAGCAAAAGAACAGTAGCGGCGGGCCTAAAGATATCAACATGCTTTATACCAGGGAAATGCTGGCTGAAGATTTTCGTGAACTTGATATTCGGAGTAACGAATATGTTCGGGTTAATTTACAGGAAGGGAGTTTTCATAAAGGCGTGGCTGATGTAATCAGGTTTGTTGCGAAAAAAAATTAAAATAAACTGATTTCACAATAACCTCAGCGACCCTAATGTTTAATAATTTAATCTTAATTTCACCCACATTAAAATAACAGAATGGCTACAATAAGAATTTCAACGCAGGATTTTAAAGACCGGATTTTTAATTATGAAACTGAACAGGATTGGAAATACCTTGGCAGCCTGCCTGCTATCATTGATTTTTATGCTGATTGGTGTGGCCCTTGTAAAATGGTTGCGCCGATACTTGAAGAGCTTTCCCATGAATATGAAGGCAGGTTAATGATTTATAAAGTAAATACAGATGTGGAACAGGAGCTGGCTGCAGTTTTTGGTATTCAAAGTATCCCTTCTTTGTTGTTCATTAAATCTGATGGCGAACCGATGATGCATGCAGGGGCTTTTCCCAAACACGTGTTTAAGAAAATTATTGAAGAACAGTTATTTCCTGTTTCCAATCCGGAAACAACTTAGTTGCTTTGCAAAATAAGTTAATCAATATTTCTTTTATTAATTGAAGAGGCAGTTAAAGGTATTTCTTCTGGTATCAATTCAGTTTTTATTAATAGGGTTGCTTATTTTCAGCACCGGTGATTTTCATTTTTCAATTCTGTCCTGCAGTTTTATCATATCTGCCGTAATACTTGCCGGATGGGCAATTGCCGCAATGCAAAGAAGCAGATTTCGTGTTTCGCCTATTCCTGCAAAAAACGGATCTCTTGTAAAAAGCGGGCCTTACAAATTTATCAGGCATCCAATGTATGCTTCCATTTTACTGGCAGGTATAGGGTTGCTGCTTGTTAACTTTTCATGGCAGAGATTATTAATGGTTATTTTTTTGCTGTTGGTGTTATTAATAAAACTTGGTTGGGAAGAGAAAATGTTGACGATACAATTTCCAGAATATCCCATTTATAAAAGCCAAAGCAAAAGATTGATCCCTTTTTTGTTTTAAAGTTTCACGACTTACTTATTTAAATGTAACAAAAGTTGCCAACTGGCCTGCTGTTAGAAAATATTTTTAGTAATTAATTAAAGAAGGACATTTTTTAAATACAAAGCGTAATGCTTCCGGAAATCAGTATTCTTGTGAACATTATTGTTTTGCCTGAAAATTGGGACAGGTATAAACCTGACAGATAAAAATTATTGTTCATGAAAATGGAAAAATAAAAAAATATGAATAAAAAAAAGCTGATTCTTTTCTTGGTAATCTTTGTTCCTTCTTTTTCATTATTTGCGCAAAATCAAACCAGTTCGGATGTCAAACAAAATCAGGATATGCCGCAAACAAAACATTATATAGTGATGGAAATCACGAGCAATGATTCGCTGGCCTGGAAAGGAGCAATGAACAATATCAGGCACCTGAAAGAAAAATGGGCCGCTGATGTATTTATAGAACTGGTGGCACATGGGCCGGGTATAGAGCTGTTCGCTAAAAATAAAACAACTCAGCAAAAGCAAATGCAAGAATTAAAAAAAGGAGGTGTAATATTTTCCGCTTGTGCAAATTCTATGAAAGCAAAAAACCTGAGTAAAGATGATATTGTTCCTGAAGCCGGTATTGTGCCTTCCGGGGTAGTGGAAGTAATAACACGGCAAGAAGAGAAATGGAGCTATCTTAAATCAGGGTTTTGATATGAAATATAAAGTAATTATTCAGCTGACGGGCAATGAAGAAGCCCTCATTAAAAGTGTTTATTCTCAAATAAATAATTTGCTGAAAGCATTATCTGAAAATGTTGACATTGAATTGGTTTGTCATGGAAATAGTTTGCCTTTTGTGATCAATGAAGATGAAAGGTGGAGTAATATCATATCTCAGTTATTATCAAAATCAGTCAGGATTGTAGCTTGTGAAAATATGCTGGCTGCCCAATTCAAAAATAAAACTGATTTGTTTCCTGGCATTGAAACCGTACCTGCTGCTATTGCTGAACTGGTAGTGAAGCAACAGGAAGGCTGGAGTTATATTAAGGCAGGATGATTTTTTTTTGACGCGGGATGTTGGAAGGATATTTTGCACTTAAAGCGAAAAACCAAAACTATAATGATAAATTTTGAATTGATAAGCTAAATATGGTGAATATGGGTTTATTTTGAACTATATTTTATTTATTTAATGAACCTGGAAAGTTTAAAAAACGTATTTGAGCCCAACCTGCTGAAAGAAATACAGCAATTCGGGATTGCACAGACTTTTAAAGAAGGTGACCTGATCATGGATTACGGAAAATATATCCGTATGATGCCGCTTATTTTGCAAGGCACAGTAAAAGTTTACAGGCTCGAAGAAAATGGCAAAGAAATTTTGCTGTATTACTTATCGAGTAATGAAAGTTGTTCTATGGCTTACAGTTGTTGCATGGAAGCTAAAAAGAGTGAAGTAAAAGCTATTGCGGAAGATGATGTGGAGTTAGTTGGCATTCCTCACATAAAGTTAGATGAATGGTTGTGTAAATATCCCAGCTGGAGGAATTATATCATGCGGAGTTTTAATGAGCGCTTTACTGAATTGTTGAAATCGATTGAGAGTATTGCGTTTCACAAATTAGATGACCGGTTGATCGCATACCTGAAAGAAAAACAAAAGCTCACGGGTTCAAGCGTAATAAAAGTTTCTCATTATTTAATTGCAGATGAACTGGCGACTTCACGAGTTGTCATATCACGATTATTGAAGCAGATGGAAAATGATAAGAAAATTATTTTATACAGGAATGAAATAAAGCTTTTGCAATCATTTTAGTTATATTAACTATTTTATTTCGTCAATAACTCTATCCTGTTCTTTTCCCTGTCAAACACAGAACTTATTGTATTTATAAAAATTATCTGCTGATAAGATAAATCCGCAGGTCCAAACATTATTTTATACCTCTTTCTCACACCGGAAAATTTCCCTTGATCGGAAATATCTCTACCTGATAGAGTAAATTTAAAATAGATAATGTGCAGATGGTTGAAAATAAAGCGGTTGCTTTTTGGAACAATAATTTCATAATATAACAATGTTCAGAAGTGCGTGGGACAAAAGTTAAATGACAATTCTGAAGCGTAAATCCTAGTATCATGAAACACTTTTTGAAAATTGTAATTGCTGTTTTTGTGTTTATTATGCCTTTTTCAGGTGAATCACAATCTTGTACACCTTTAGGTAATCAAACAACTTATGGTACAAATAATGTTTGGATTGGTTACGTTTACCAGGGGAAAAATTTTAACACGTATAAAGGATATGTAACTGAAGGGACATCTTCAACTCCAAATTTTGATGAATCATTTGGCGGCAACCAGGTGAGCTACAGCACCAACGGCTGTAGCGTATATACTGATACTTTCAGCGTCCGGTATAAACTTACTTTGGACCTGACAGGTGTTTATGATATAACCATTGGAGGTGATGACGGGATACGCCTTAGTATTGATGGCGGTAATACCTGGCTTATTAATCACTGGAATGACCAGGGATATACAACATACACAACATTTAGTGTGAACTTCAGTGGCGCTACTTCTGTTGTACTGGAGTATTATGAAAATTTTGGTGGTAACCGCGTTTCTTTTTCAATTACTCCAGGGTGTGTGGCTCCTTCAGACGATCAGACAGTATATGGTACCGGGAATAAATGGATTGGTTATATCTACAGCGGAACTAATTTTTCGAATTATAAAGGTAAGGTTACTGAAGGCGCCAGCAACAATATGAACTTTGATGAAAGTTTTGGTGGTACTGGATCTCCTGTTACGTACAATACATCGGGTTGTTCTGTACAAACCCAGCAATTCAGCGCTGTATACCGTCTTAAAAAATATATGGGGGCAGGCACTTATACCTTTACTGTTGGCGGCGATGATGGGTTCCGTTTCAGTTTGGATGGCGGCAATACATGGGCAATTAATTCCTGGACTGATCAGTCATACAATGTAAAAACCTACACGGCAACATTGTCTGCAGGAACATATAATTTGGTGATTAATTATTATCAGAATACAGGGTATAACCGAATTAGTTTTAATGCTTCAGGAGGTACACTGGCACTTGATTTACTTTATTTCAATGGCCACTTAACGAGCAGCAATGCTGTTCAATTAAATTGGGGTTGTACTAAAGAGATCAATAATAAATTTTTTGAAGTACAAAGAAGTGCTGACGGGATAAATTTTCAACCGATAGTGCAAGTAGCTTCCAGGCAGTCCGGCAACGTTCCTTCTGGCCAATTAGATTATAATTATGCAGATAACAATCCAATGGCCGGAGATAATTTCTACAGATTGAGAATGGAAGATGTTGATGGAACAATTACATTTTCTGAGATTATTCATATTAATAATTCAGTAATCGGGAACATTAGGATATATCCTACTGTTTTAACTGGGAGTAATATGTTTATTGAAACAGACAAATCCCTTTACAATGCCAAGCTCGAATTTTTTGATATCTCAGGAAGGAAAATCAGTGAAGCAGATTGGTCGATGTTGAACGGCAGGCAAATTGTTAATCTTCAGGGCAGTGCAAAATTAAGTACTGGTTCATATGTGGTGAGTTTGAGTGTAAACAGCCAACATATTCTAAGTAAGCTTGTAATTGTAAAATAAGCAGGCGGGAAAAAAGGAATGCAGAAATACAAGCGATTTGTTGATTAATGCGGCGACTATGAAAGTTGCTCCAAAAAAAGAAACTGCAAAGTAATTCTTTAGTAAATTATCAGCAGTGACCAGAACAGGAATTCCGATAGTTGATGTGCATTAAGAATTAAGTGTTGGCCGTGTGTTCATCAAATCCCGCAATTATGGAGGTACTATCCCGGTCATATGCACAGGTTATTTATATTCTTTTAGTAGCGTTTGAATTATTTAATCAGTTTAATCTTTCTTCATTTTCAAACGCATAGCAATAAGACTTCCAATTTGATGCCCCACTTTGCTGCTTTCCATTATCGAATAATGATAATGAATGCCTCCATAAAACCTGGAATACCGTACTTCATCAGCTGCGTCATAAAATGACTTGTAAGACCTTTGTGGAATACCAAATTCAACTTCAGTTGTGTCCGTGTAATTAAAATGATCTCCGTATACACTGGTCAGGGCCTCTGCTGCGGCCGCAGAGATATAACAATGACCACAAGTGTATTCAGGAAATGGCGGGGTCTGCAAATGCGGCCGCCAATTGGGGTCGAAATATTTGTTGACTACTGTTTCCGGCCGCACGGTGTTATACCTGTATTTAATATTCCAGCATTGGATAAATGCATCAAATAAAGCGATAGCTGTTTTTGTAGCTGCATATACGGTTGTTGGAAAATCACTTCCTGCTTTTTTGGAAGCGATCCCCGCAATGCCCATCCAGTGTCCCCCCGGAGAAAATTTTTTTGTTCCAAACATCAGGTGCCCGGAAACATTCAGCTTAAACGGGTTGTCATCCCAAAAGTCAGCAATAAATGCTTCTTCTTTGCTGAGGCTGTCACCTTTACTTTCAATAAATTTCACTTCCTTGTAATACGCGCTGTTTTTGTCTGACACATTGAAAGCAAAGGGCGGAGGTGGAAGAAATTCGTTTATACTATCCAATACCATTTCACGTATTTCATTCCAGTGAGGTTCCGCGGCAGGTGAATAAGCTGGTGGTGTAGGTACCCATCTGCCAGGAGAATCATTGACTGTATATTGAGGGGCGCCACGGGTTTCACTATATTGGTCATGCCGGCTCCAGTCCATAATAGACTTGGAAACCTCATCTGCATAGCTTACAGAATTTGCAAACATTTCATCCGGCATGCCATGATCCTTTGCCAATCGCTTTAAACTATCCACATAGTCTTTCATGCTACCTTCAGGAAAAGTTACTGATTCCCCCAGCTTGCAAAACGCCAGCAAAGAAGCGAAGTCGTAGTTGATCATCTGGCCTTGCTGCGGTGAGGGAACGCTGTTCAGTCCGCGTACCTGGCCTGCCAAAGATTTAAAACGGGAGGGGTATCCCGCCGCGATTACTTCATAAGCAGCAACACTTGCATATACGTAATTTCTCGATGCTACCATGGGTGTAAAGTTATTCCCCATCACTACAGTATTGAGCTGGAAAACTGTGTTGCTGAAAAGGCCGGGGTTACTAAAAACCTGTGAATAATCTCTTTTTTGATTGCAAGACCCCAGGATAAAAACTGTGGCAGCAAAAGCCATAATTTTCTTCATATAGTTAATCAGTATTTATTGTAAATGTATTTATATCTTAAGTATTTCCGGAAATATTAAAATAACATCGTCACAAACTTGTTCATGCGCTGATCGGAATCTTTCTCATTCCTGTAAGGCGCTGCGAAGATATTTAAAAACTTAAAGCTTTATCTGTTGTTACTGATTTCAGCATACCTGAAGGATGATGGCGTTAAAATTAATTTCCTGATTTGGAAAAAAGCAGTTATCAATAAAACAATACCGACGGAAAAATTGAAGATGCCTGCATGCGCTGAAATGCGGGACACAAACAGTTGCCCGCTATAAATAAATACTGCGAAACCTGTCATTGTACCGACCCCTATTCCCGTCACATACGTATTGTATTGATGTGGAGACGATTTTAAAATATTTTTCTGGAGCAAAAAGGCGCTCCATCCCAGCCAGAAAGGAATATGCAATGGATTGGTAACGCTTAACACTGCACCCTCCCAAAACGGGGGTATTAAATTGCCTGCAAACGAGTTTGCTAATCCTGTTTTATTATTGACCGACAAAAGGCTTCCTGTTGCCAAAGCCAGTATTAATCCGATAGTAAACAGTTCAAGCAAACGGAAAAGTTTGTGATGCCTGGCCAACCAGTGCATAGCTTCCAATACTATCCGTACTATAATGATTTCGACCAGCATTGAACCTAAAGCATACATCAGTCCCGCTCCGGATCCCTTTTCGAGTGAAATAAAAGTGGCAGCCATATTCATGGTGCCGGGGGGCAGCGATCCTAAAAAGCTGATCAGCCATCCAGCCAGTAAAAGTTTCAGGCCTGATGTTATTTTTTGGTAATTTGAATTTGCCATCAGCAGAGATCGATTTTATTTTTTTGCAGCTTTATTCACCAGTACACCAAGGCGTATTAAAAACTGTAAGTGACACCAATTCCCATGTTGCTTGCAGTATGGCGAAACTTATTGTTGATAGTTCCGTCAGGTGCAACCTGTTTTATATCTTGTATATCATATCCTGCAAAGTAATATTGGTAAAAGGCCTTTGCCTGCCAATGGAATAACGAATGAAGAATTCCGGATTCAGACTTCCTTTGTCATTTGCACCGGTGAGTAACAGGTTGAAGCCTGAAGGTTTTGTATGCCGGTCAGCTAAAAAATGGCCATTGCTCTGAAGCATGGACAGGGTAGCGCTGCTGAAGGAAAAACCAATCAGGTCGATATTTATGCCGCCCGACCAGTGTACGCTAAACTGATAATCCATTTCTGCAAATGCATTCACAGAAAAAACCAGGGGGCTTCCAACGGTCAACGTGCCAATATTTTGAGTTTCCTGTCTTGCCAATATGATAACAAAAGGTATGCTGCTGGACCTGGTTAGTCTTGCCGGCGCAATATAGAACTCGTTATTGTGCCCGTCAAAAAGCGTGACACGTAAACCTAAGCCCACATTCCATTTTTTATTTTTTGCCACGCGCCACTTGCCTGCAAATGAGCCAGACAGTGTGGCCTGAGAAAACCCTGCTGCGACCGAGACATTAATAAATTTTCGTGTATTCATTGGCGTTACCTGTTGCCCGGACGATTTAAAAATAAAACCCGCCAGAAAGAAGATCGGCAATGATATTTTTTAAATGATGCATTAAGCGTGTTGCAGGCCACATTAAACCAGGATTTTATTTTCTTCATAAATATTATATATCCTCGACCGATATCAAACAGCCTTTCCATAAACAAGAAAGGCTGTTTGATAAAGCAAGTGCTGTTTTATATTCAGCGAGAGATCAGCTTTGTGCAGCTGTTATTTCTTTTATGATATCTGCAGAAGGCTCGGCAACACTGATTTGTTTAACCAGCTTTTTGGTTTTTGCATCAACCAGTAAAATAATCCCGGTAGCCTTAGTTTCCTTAACGGTATTGTATAAGTTGTTTTTCTTCAGTTCGGCTACTGATGCGGAAATGGATTTGTCATTGGTGAGGTCGTTGGCTACAAACTGAACCTTAAGGTTTTTACAGGCAGGCATAACCTCAGACATAATTTTGCCGCCATTGGCTTTGCAAACCGGGCACCAGTCCGCTCTATTGATAACTGCATAAATTTTAGGTGTCAGGGTTTTTGTTTGTGCTTTGGAACTGTACGATATCGCTGTTCCGGCGATCATTACTAAAGTCAGTGCGATGGATTGGAAGATCCCGATTTTCATAATTCAAATTTTATTGATTAAAAAATAGTCCTGTGCTAACAGGTTTGCGTCAAGAAATTATTTTGAGTAATCGCTTAACATTACTGCAATATCCTGGATTGCACCAGGATGGCATCGGTGTACAGATCGAGTGTCGGATCATAACTGTTTCCTGCTGTAATGGCTCCTTTGATCCTGATGATATCTCCTTTTTTTAATTGGCTCGCCGCAACGCTGTCACTTTTTATCAGTGTGGCGCTGATCCCGGCTTTTGCTCCTTCGTCTTTAAGTTCGATCACTCTTTCCCCATTCTGGTTAATAGAGACATTATCAACCCTTCCTTTAATTACCAGCACTTTCGAGTTGCCGTCGCTGGAAAGGTATTTTGCATTAGCAGCTGTTGCATTGGCGGAAAATTCACTTGTGAGCGCTCTGGTACTCAACTCTGCAAAAATATCCGTGTCCTGAACATTCCGGTGCGGCTTAAAAAAGAGATATAAACCAATGCCAGCACCGATGAGGAAAACTGCGCCGATTAAGATCAAGGCCTTTTTAAATAGTTTTCTTTTTTTCATAACCTGGTAAGAATTTGATTTTATTATGGTGGATTATCAATTCCTGAACTTGTACACACTTAATTGGCGGTTATCATAATCTATCCATCCTTTTTTTTTGAAAGTCCCTAAAGTAGTGGTCACGGTTTGCCTGGTAGTGACAATGATCCGGGCAATATCCTGATGGGTTAAAAAATTCCTGGCTTTATAACCACCTTCCACCGGTTTGCCGAATTCCAGCACGAACTCGTTTAAAAAACCGAGTATGCGTTCTGCCACATCATCATGGGTAAGTGACAGAAATTTTTTTTCTGTTTGCCTGATGCGGTTGCTGATCGACAGGTTGATAAATTTCCGGATAGGCTCGTTTTTTGACATGAGCTGTTTTGCCGTTTCTATTTTTAAGAAACATACTTCTGAGGGTTCCAGCGCAATGGCTACTTCGCTCAATGTGTCTGCAGGATCAAAGAGGTTCAGCTCACCAAAAAAATTGCCGGGCTTTAAAATAAATTTAATCACTTCGTCTCCATTGTCGGTGATGTGGGAGATTTTCATCAAACCTTTGACCAGAAAATAAATATATTTCACCGAATTGCCGGAGATCAGGATATGCCTGTTTTCTTCCAGTTTTTTTATTACGCCCGCATCATATAAATAAAGCTTGTCTTTCGGTTGCATCTTACAGCTTTTAAATTTGTTTTGTTTAACCAAACTGCTGATATAAGTTCTGTTCCCGGTAATTCATAAAACAATTATATCACTTGCCGTTATACAGACGCCAGGCTTTCCCTGACCTTACATTTGTTTTTGAAAATTTTCAAAAAAATACTTGTTTTAATATTGCTATACTCTTTAAGTTATATTTACAAAACGATTGAAAACTAATGATGAAAATGAAACACCAGGCGGAGCCACAGAATTGGCTGGAATTATATGGGGATTTGTTGTTTCAGTATGCATTGCCCAGGGTCAATGACAGCATGGTTGCTGAAGACCTTGTACAGGAGACATTTTTATCAGCATTAAAGGCGCTCTCCGGATACAAGGGGGAGGCTTCCGAAAAAAACTGGCTGTTCTCTATTCTGAAAAACAAGATCATCGATCACTATAGGAAAAAAGCAAGGGAACGGGAAATGAACGATTTCCCCGATCTTCAGCAGTTGACCGACGAATGGTTTGATGAAGAGGGAAACTGGGCGGAAAACAAGATGCCGAAAGACTGGCATAATGCCGAAGATCTGATTGAACGAAAAGAAATGCAGAAAATCATCAACTGGTGCAAGGAGCACTTGAAGAGCGTACAACAGCAGGTATTTACTTTAAAATATATGGAAGAACTGGATTCCGAGCAAATCTGTAAGGTATTAAATATTAGTTCGTCTAACTATTGGGTGTTGATACACCGGGCTAAGTTGCAAATGCGGGATTGTGTTGAAAAGCATTGGTTGAAAAACTGAAGCATATGATGAAATTCATCAAAAAACATCTGATGATAAGTTGCAGGGAAGCGACCTTAATCATGGCCAAACGTGAGGAAAATAAACTTTCTTTTACTGAAAGACTAAATCTCTTTATCCATACTTCGATGTGTTCACTGTGCAGCAAATTCCAAAAGCAAACTTCTAAAATAGGAAAAGAAAGCAGGCATATTCACGCTGAGCAAATACTTCCTGATGAGGTAAAGGACAGATTGCAAAAACTAATTAACCGTAATTGATCGATTAGCTGGGTCGGTATAATATTTCCTGCATAGTTTTAAAAAGTTTTCCCATGGATTGTATACAATTAATTTTTTGCTTGCCGAAATTGCATTCTTTCTGATGATAATAATCAAATGCTAAAAGCATTGATCTGGGTGTAAGGTTTAACTGTTCTAACGGTCATTAGGGAAAACCATGTTTAATAAAATGGCATTGCTCGTGCTATTGTTACCAGGCGCAATTGCAGTGGTTGCATTTATAAAAACAAATAATAAAAATTCAATTAAGGATAACAACTATCCACACGCTGGACGGGGAATCAAATTCATATAATCTGATGGGAAGAAAGCATTGTCAGAAGCAAAAAACAGTATAAGCTTATTTTTCTGGATGCTTATGCTTCCTGGTGAGGGCCTTGTAAAATGCTGAAAAGAAAAACCTTTCATGATAAAGCTGCCGGTGATTTTTTCAATGCAAATTTCATAAATGTAGTTGTTGATATGGAGAAAGGTGAAGGCCCGGATTTAAGTGTCCAATATGGTGTTAGTGCGTAACCAACTTTGATCATCGCCAACGAAGAAGGGCAACCTGTAACTTTCACTCAAGGATACCTGAATCAACTTGGAATCTTGTACTGGCGGATTGTAAAAACATTGATTTATTATTTTCATTTTATGGTTGTTGATTCTCTTTTTTATTTGGAAAAAAACTGGTTCAGGAAAATATCATTATTAATCACAATTCCTTGCGCCATCTTGCCGATGCTGATGGCAGTGTCAGGATTGATGACGGCTTTTTCATCCCCTTTATTTTTTAAGCATGATTATTTGTTGTTCGCCGCAGTATACCTGGTTTATGCATCAGGGTTGTATTTCTCCTGGCAGGCCCACAAAAAAATTTATCCTATACTGATTTTCCTTGCTCATTTGGCGGGTGTTTTTATTGCAATCAAAGAACCCAATTCAGCGTGGCTGCCTTATTTTGCCATTATCACCCTCATTCTTACATCCGTTGTAAATCAATATTACCGGGTTGGAAGTTTTGAATGCAAAGATTGCGCTGACCTGTTGCACTTCAGGGAAAAAAATAAATCTGTCATTGACTGTAAGGAAACAGCACAGTCATAGTCTGTATTGTAAACAACAATTATGAAAAAAATCTTATTGACAGGCGCCATCGCATTAGCCATATTATTTCATGTTAATGCACAAAGTAAATTCATTACAAAGACAGGCCAGGTTACTATATTTTCTCACACGGTTGCTGAGGATATCACCGCTTCCAATAACAATGTTGCCGGAGTGATGAACACCGCGACGGGGGACATCGGCATCTCCGTACCGGTACAAAGCTTTTCTTTCGAAAAAGCATTGATGCAGGAGCATTTCAACAGCGAACATTTCATGAACTCGAAGGATTTTCCAAGGATCACTTTAAAAGGCAAAATAACCAATCTTTCTTCGGTAGATTTTAATAAAAACGGCGAATACCCGGTTGAGGTTACAGGCGACCTGACAATAAGGAATACTACAAAACCTGTTTCCGAAAAAGCTACCGTAGTTGTAGAAAACGGCAAGGTTACAGTGAACAGCAAATTTACTGTGAAAGATATCGGTTCCTATGGAGTTGGCAAACCGAAGGGGGGCAAAAAGAACAACGTGGCAGATGATATTGAGGTAACTTATAAAGGAATCTATGAAAAGAGCAGTGATTGATTCGCAAACGAGAGACATTTCAACAATAAAACAATTCGGATATTTATACGGAGATAAATTTTTTATGATGGATATAAAGCAATCCGTGCGCTCAGTTTTAAAACAGCTGGAAACTTCGATTGTGCAGCTTTCGGATGAACAATACAGCTGCAGGGTCAACATGCTTTCTGAAGCATCCGTAGGCCAGCATGTACGGCATGTGTTAGCGATGTTTATATGCCTGCAGGAGGGATATGAAAGGGGGATTGTGAATTATGAGAAAAGAAAACGGGATGTTCGTATCGAAAATTCAAGAACTGTTGCTTTACTCATCATCAATGAAATCAGCAACGGCATTTGTCAGGAAAATAAAGATATCGTATTGGAAGCGGGCTTTGATGAAGACAGTAATGAGTTATTGAAATTTCCGACCAACTATTATCGCGAATTGGCTTATAATATAGAACATGCCATTCATCACATGGCGCTGATCAGGATTGGTATAAATGAAGTGTCATCAATCAGCCTTCCGGAGGGTTATGGTGTTGCTTCATCTACCATGAAATACAGAAAAACTGTTTCCTGAATATTTGTTCGCGTGCAGGCGGGGTTGAATGAACGACAAATCAACATCGCTTACGCGGTCGTAAATATCCCGTATCACCTGAACTTTACTTTATGAAACCATTTCAATATCTGATTCTTTTCATGCTGATTGCACGCTTGTTTTCCTGTAAAAAAAGACTTAAGGAAATTGAATGTGAAATCCCAAAGATTACACCAAAAATGTTATCGAAAGGACTAAGAGCTTTAGAATTGAATGGCATTGTAAAAAGAACGGTTCATAATACTATTCCTGTTTCGATTGAGTATGAGTTTACTGAATCGGGCAGAACAATCAAAGAGGGCGTAGGCACAGCCATACGCCCAGTGAGTTTGATTATTACGTTTAAGAGATAAATTACGGCGAGTAAAGGCTGGCCATACTTCCCCTGTTATTACAATGAAACACCTCTGCCATCGTTCGTGCCCATCCGAGCAATAATTGTAATGATTCATTGTTCCATTTTGTGAGCGCACGATCCCAATCAATGCACCAGTTGTGTGATGACGGCAGTTAGCGCTTGATAGAACAAGAGCCCGAATAAAAATCTACCTTACCACCATATGGTCCGGAATCAACGGAGAAGTAACCTTCCATTGATTCGGCTTCGCAAAACTATTTGATGGTGGGGTTGGTAAGCTCAAAACAACCGAAGTTACTGCCGCACCCACAGCTCCCTCTACCTGCAAAACTAAATTTGGAAAGGCCGCTGAATGCACGACAAAACCGGTGTTAAAAGCTACTACATTATTGCCAGGCACGAATTTCCATTTCTGAAGATCAGGATCCTGCGACCCCGTAGAACCGATAGGGAATTTCAGATTTTGCTCAACCGGATAGACCGGCACAACATTGGGAAGATGATGGACTGGCTTTCCGGAAAAAACAACGGTGACAAATAATTCTGCAAAAGTGCGGATATACACAAACCCATCTCCGGCATCCTCAAACTTGAATTTTTGCCAGTCAGGTATGTTCAAAGCATTTGCAGGGCTTGTCTCCAGCAGCACATGGAGCGAGCGATCCCCGTTGGGCAAGTGGTTCACGTTGCGAACACTCAGGTTCATTTTCGTGTTCTCATATTCTAAAGTATAGGGAACGAAAGGCAAGAACTGACCGGTATTTTTTTCCATCACCGTGCTCAATACCTCCGAAAGGTCATGCGCTGCGGCATACCTTGCGCCCATGTAAGGCGGGTTTTGGCTCAGGAACCTTCTAGCAATGGTTTTCAGGATGGACGTATGATCGAAATGAAGGCTGTCGTTAGAAATTCCTGGCCTGGCCAATTCGTTTTCATTTACAGGGGGCCTGATCACGGTGCCGTCATGCCCGAACACGGAGCCGCGCTTTATCCAAGGCGAGACAACAAAGGTAGGGACCCGCAGGCCGGTTGTCTTGGGTAATTCCGGCGATACTTGTGCGGCATTAGGAGGCGGCACATGGTCATAAAATCCGCCATGCTCATCATAGGTGATAATCAGCAGGGTCTTTTCCCAATTGGGGCTGGCGCGGACAATACCGACCAAGTCATCAATAAATTTTTGGCTGTTGCGTATATCGGAAGGGGGCTCGTCACAAAAGCCTCCCGGTGGAAAATCCTTGAAATGGGGATCGATAAAGCTCACCGATGGCAGCGCCCCTGATAAAGCAAGATTAGCGAATCCATATTCAGGGTCGTTAAAGCTAACTACGTTTTCTGAGTCGAATGTGTAGCGTTCAAAAAGCCGCAACTGGCATGGGCTGTGCTCGAAATACCTCCATGAAACGCCCTGTTGCGACAAATGATCGAATATACTTTCCGTAAACAAGAATGGCAAAGGAGAATCTGTATAATAATCCCACATACCCCAAGGGTCAATATTAGGCCTGCCGGAGAGTTCAAAAAAACGGTTGGGGAAAGTCTCGCCGGGAAAGGAACAAAACCAGCGGTGACAGATAGCAAATTCCCTTGCCAGTGCATCATAGGTAGGCACATTATCGTAGCTATGGTATCCCATTACCCGGTGCGCCATCGTGTTCCCGTACGCATCGGCATGCGCCTGTGCAAATCCGTCCATCCTGCCGCCGTTAATCGCAACGGCTGTGGATTCAAAACTGTTCGATGGCCCCGGAGAAAAAACAGTGTCCCCATAGGGGAGCCGGAACGGCCTTGCCATCCTGCCATTGCATATATTGAACTCCCCGCCTTTAAGGCCATCTACATCGCTACGGTTCATGCCGCCTTTATCGTAGGGCAGGCTGAGGTATCCCAGCATGTGGTCAAAAGAGCGGTTTTCCATGGTGAGCACAATGATGTGATCGATGTTGGAGAGCGTGCCGGGGTCGAGCGGCCTTCCCGGCCAATCTGCTTTGCAGGGTCCAGGGAACTGAAAGTTGTTCTGCGGCCCGATATAATCCAGTGTCAGTGACCCGTTATTTAATCCTAGCCCGGTGAGCCTCGATGGGTTGGGGTATGGCAGCGGGCTGGTATTGGTGCCGTTCACCACGCCCCCCATCAGCGCTGAACTGGCCAGTAAGTTCAACGCTTCTCTTGAGCTGAAAAATTTATCGTTCACCGTCCCGGGAATTTTACCCTTAATATAGCTCATCAATTTATCGATGCCAATGATTGATAATACACCGCCAAGTACGCCTGCAATGGCGACCAACAGGAATGCCATCACATAAACAATGGAGGGCAAGGAAACATCCTGTTCAACGTCTAATAGGTAAACCTGGGCTCTCAGGCTATTCACGAGGTCATCATAAGTCTCGAACCCGCCGGAGCCTATCCCTATTTTACCGCTTATAGGGCTTCCCAAAAAATTGCCGCTGTAATTATAAACCGGCCCGTTGGAACCCATGTAAGCAAATGTTAGCTGTATTTTACTTATATCCTGCATCCATCCCATCAGATCCACCAGCCCAGTTACGGTATCGGGCCTCAAAGTAAGCTTTGCTTTTAAGAACAGCTTGGTAATGTCGATCGTCTCGCCCCCCGTGATCTCCACCGGGCCGCCCGTCTCAAAATCCATCCTGAAGTTCAGGGGCGTTTGCTGGTCATTGGGATCGATCACTAGGCTCAGTGACTGTAGGTTCAGGTCATTTATATGCGCCTGCGCCGGCCAAAAATTGCTGAAAGCAGGCAGGTCGCTCATACTGTGCAAGTATTCAAAACTCATCGGCTGGTTTGGCCCCAACAGGATGTTGGGTGGCGGCGGAGCATTGTCTATATGCTGAATATCGGCGTAAGACCTGGGTTCAGCATAGTCGTCATTTGCCTGAAAGGTAAAGCCCAGGGATTTTATCAGGTCATCTGTATTATTGACGCGAATTTTTAACAGGGGATCGGGGCTGCCGCTCGCCTGCCGGCTGAGCAAAAATTCATTGAGTTTTTTTCCCATATAATCCAGTGAAATGATCTTGTGCCGGACAATCGGGGACAGTGTCAAAGATGCCTGCGGGTTATTTATAAAGCGCCGCCCGCTGTAGACCCCCATGTGCTTATGGCGGTCATTGTCTAAAATTACGCCGGAAGTGGCCCAAGTGTAAGGTTGGGTATTGTCGAAATATAACGTGACCACATAGTCAAAGATCCAGGTTTCATCATCAGAAGGAACGATATTGATATATACGACAGGTAAAACAATGTCCCCCAAAAAGATATTGTTGGATGCAATAGGCAGTTCGAATTGATGGTCGCTCGGGTCATCAAAACCCTGGTTGGTAGCGATGTCCGATACTACCGCAATGTCCTGGCTTTCCGTAGCGGATTTCCTGTTGACAATATGCACGTTCACAATGGTGCTGCTGCTCTTGTCGTTGTTATGCGTTTTGAATTCAATTGTAGCACGGTTTAGTATTGGCCCCCTGTATGTCCCCTGTGGCTGCGTGGACTGCCGCGGGGGGGTCAGTTCTGTGCCTATCCCGGAATAACTCGGATTGTCCTGGTCCATGATCACACCCGTGATGCCATTGACGTTCGAAACAAAAGGCTGCAACTGCGTTCCATCGTCAAGCGCAATGGCTACGCTATATTGAAATTTCCAGGTGTCATAACCTCTTGGAATAATAAAGATAAGTATTTGCGGGAGCTCAAGCTCTTCCAACGGAATAGGCTTTTGCCGCAGGGAAATGTTTACCTTCCTCGTGTCATCATCTCCAAAGCCGCCTCCCAGATTTGCCGATAGCGCGCAACCCAAATAAGGATTTTTCAAGAACCAGTTATTCTCCGCATCGGCATAGTCCTGTATGTGCTGCGCCAATGATCCGGGGTCACCGGAATCATATGTATCGCTTTTGCGGTTCTTTATAAAAAGGTGTAACTGTGTTTCATCGTCCAGACCGTCGCCCAACATTTTGAAGGTAACCGTAATGGAACTGACCACCCTGCCGGAAACCCGCCCAAAATCTGCCAGGTCATATACTGCGGGTTGTACAAATGTGTTATCGCCTTTGCTCAATGCGGTATAGACGCCTGCATCGCCAAAGCCTACAATACCAGCTTTTCCAGCGCCGCCGATGTTCGCGACCGTGCGCACGGTCTTATCGATCGTCCAGCCTGTGTCGATACTAAAATCTGTAGTGGCAAAAAAAGGAGATGCGGAGAGGTTGGTAAAATCCACGGTAAGGACCCTCGTGTCACCAAAAGCGATCAACTGTTTTCTTTGCCCATCGCCTATAACGTCGGCCAAAAAAATAAGGTAAGATGTAAAATCAATGCTGGGATCAGACTGAAAATACTTATAAAGATACCCGAGCGAAACGCCGGCAGGTCGCGGTACCTGGAATGTACCATTGCCAATCCCCCATGCAACAAGCACTTCTCCATCCTCTTGTGCCACTACAATAGATGCTTTTCCGGCGCCGAGAATATCGCCGACAAGCCGAAGGTGCTTATTTACCCGCCAGCCCTGGTTATAACCCAATCCGACAAGGCCCATCTTTACCGGGTAAAAAGTGCCATCCCCTTTATTCATGGCCACATACACGCCTTCATCACCAATGCCTATTATTTCTGGTTTGCCATCTCCATCTAAGTCCGCCAAAAACCTGAGATGTTTATCAACCCGCCATCCCTGGTTCACTCCAAAATCTGCAAGAATATATTGTGCCGGATAAAAAGTGCCATCTCCTTTGTTCATCGCCGTCCACACGCCATCATTTCCAAACCCGATAATGTCTGCTTTTCCATTCCCATTCAGATCCACCACAAATCTTGGATGTTCTTCTACGCGCCAGGCCTGGTCGTACCCAAAATTGTCAACAGCCAGTTCTATTGGCAGAAAAGTACCGTCACCATTTCCTTTCGCAACAAGCACACCTGCATTGCCGAAGCCGATAATATCCGGATGTCCACTGTCCGTAAGGTTTGCTACAAAACGTACATGCTTTTCGACTGACCAGCCTGTTGCTATGCAGAAATCAGTAATGCCAACAATGGGCGCACTGAAATTCCCGCTTCCGTCGTTCAGAGAGACCCATACCCCGTCATAGCCAAAGCCAAGGATATCTGCTGCATGATTACCGGTGAGATCAACTGCAATTCTGGGGCACTCCTTGCCCCAACTTTGATAGGTCCAGCTCATAAGATTATTTTTTAAAATTGATTCTAATGAAGTAATGACCCGAAGCTGTAATTCCTTTTCCTGCACTCATTGCCGGATGAGGGTATTTTCGTTGAACCCGGGATGCAGTTGTTCTACTTCAGCTCTCGATGCCGGGAATAAATATATTTTCAAAGCTGGTACTCAGAGCATTTCCCTGGTTCTAAATAAAGCTGACAAATCCGTTTCAATGCGATGAACCGGTTTATCTGATCTAATCGCTTTCATTTCATCAAAAGTGAATTACGCATTTTGTATGGTTTGGTGCGCCAATGACAATTAGGAAATATTTTAATCAAATCTAAATCCAGTTCCATACTGCTATCCCTGGAAAACAAATCAACCGGCAAAAGAATAAGATCAGCAAATTAGGCATTACTGCATTATGAACAATACCCTTTTTGGGGGGGGATAAGACATTAATTGAATAACTTCGAGAGAAAATTACCTGTGGCTAAAACTTACCAAACATATCTGTATGGTGCAACATTTGGCGCTGAAGAAGATGGGCAGATTCTGGATGGATGGCAGCTTGACAGATATAATATTTTGTTTGAGTTTAAAGAATGTGATTACGCTAAGGATGCACACAGGAACTAAATTTCCATAAACCTTCTCGCCCGAATTGGTTTGCTACCATGGTAGAACGGGAAGGTGGAGAAGTAACTGATGAACAAATTTTTGATTCTTATTTAATTGCTGTTGATTATCCGGATTATTAAGATAAAAGAAATCATTTCCCCTTGTTGTGATTTTTTTGGACCTGGTATAACGGTCTTGTATAGGTGAGGATACTGGATGCAGAACGCTGCCCCGCATCTTTTCCCCATTCAAAATAGTGCCATATCTTGCCTCCGTTACGCGAGGTTTTTTTGGAAATAATGACAGACATTTTATGTGGAATTTGTTCACCGTAGTGTTCGCCATTTGCGTGCCATTTTCGGCGAACATAAGGGAAGAAATGTGGCGAAAATCGGGCGAGCAGGGTTTTTAAAAAGTATATTAACCAAAATAAGTTAAAGCCTTTTTGTGCCCAGAACAGGAATCGAACCTGCACATTGTTGCCAATACCAGATTTTGAGTCTGACGCGTCTACCAGTTCCGCCATCTGGGCATTAATTAAATAAAAGAACGCAAAACGGGTTGCAATATTAAGGAATTGCATCTTCTCCTCCAAAAGAGCTGCGGCAATATATTTATCAGGGTTGTTTTTACAATTATTTTTCCATCATTCCGAATTTCGGTGTTTCTGACTTTACGACTATAAAGGTTAACTTGCTACGCCAAATTGAAATGAATGATAACGATTGGACTGATACGGGAAGGAAAAACTCCGGCTGATAACCGGGTAGCGCTTACACCTGCCCAATGCAAATGGATACATAAAAATTCGAATAATGTCAAAGTAGTGGCTCAATTCTCGCCCCATCGTTGCTTTAGTGATCAGGAATACAAAATAGCCGGGGTAGAAGTTAAAGAACATCTTGATGATTGTGATATTTTGCTTGGTATTAAAGAAGTGCCTGTTTCTGATTTGATAGATGGGAAAATGTATCTTTTTTTCTCACACACCAAAAAGCTGCAGCCCCATAACAGACAAATGCTGCAAACCATATTGCAGAAAAAAATTACACTGATCGATTATGAATGTCTTGAGCACGAAGACGGACAACGTATTTTAGGATTTGGTTTTTTTGCCGGTATAGTGGGAGCGCATAACGGGATGATGGCCTATGGACAGCGCACCGGCAAATTCAATCTTCGCAGGGTGTATATTCAAAATAGTTTCCGTGAACTTATACATACTTATTTTGGTATACGCCTTCCCAATATAAAAGTTGCCGTAACAGGATCGGGTAGGGTTGCGCATGGTGTCCTGGAAATAATGAACCTGATGGGATTAATAGAAGTGGAACCAGACGAATATCTGGCCAGAGCTTTTTCTTACCCGGTATTTGTTCAGTTGAAAGGAGCGGATTTATATGAACATAAAAAAACGGGGAAGTATAACCGGGAAGATTTCCATAAGCATCCGTTAAGCTATAAAAGCAGATTTATTCCATACACTAAAGTAACTGATATTTTAATGAATGGTATTTATTGGGATAAGGAAGCCCCCAGGTTATTTGAATGGAATGATATTGCCGGGGAAGATTTCCATATAAAAACTATTGCCGATATTACTGATGACAAAGGCGGTTCAGTTCCATGTAACCTTGGCGATGCCACTATTGAAACACCGATTTATGGTGTTGACAGAACTACCAAACAAAAAACTTTGCCTTATTTGCCAAATTCAATTGATGTAATGAGTGTTGGTAATTTGCCTAATGAATTACCTAGGGATGCTTCAAGATATTTCGGCGAACAACTGATCAAATATGTGCTGGAAGATTTGGTCAAGGGCGGCTCAACGGTTATTGATAGGGCAACAATTGTAAAAGAGGGAAAACTGACCGAATATTTTGAATATATGCAGGGGTATGCCGGGGAGAATTTGTAGTTTGTTTTTCCTGGTGCGAACTGCTGTGTACATTTCAGTGCGCTCAATCACTACCTAAATGAACAATTCATAAGTACAGATAATAATCCCTCATTAATTCGATAAATTCAGAGGAAAAATGACCGGTTTCAGTATGTATGATAAGCTCAAAAGAGCCCGGATTTATCTCTTCTTTTCTCGAAAAATGGAGGATGCTTCTAAAAAAATGGTGGTTTTTATTTTGTTTCACCAATAATCTTTCCTTCAGAAAAAAATTCTTCTTTGTAGCAAGGCTTTCAAAATAGCTGGTACGATGGAAAGGCAATAAAATCCCAAATGATCCGGCAACATCAAGATTCAGATCCATAATGTTTACCAGTTCTTCCAATGTCAAGGCTGTGCTGTGCCTGGCAATGTTTCTTTCTTCAACAGGGGATAATAAATCGCCTTCAAAAAAAGGCGGGTTTGAAATAATAAAATCGAATTTATCGGTAAATGAGTAAGTGCGCGCATCCCCCGGAAATACTTTCAGCCGATCACTCCATCTGCTCCCGGTGATATTTTCTTTCGATTGTTTGCAACTCGGTAAATCCATTTCAATACCAAAAATTTTCGCCTTACTTTTTTGTGCAAGCATCAGCATCAGCAGGCCGCTGCCGCTGCCGATATCGAGTACTGTTGAGTACGAGGGTATTTTTTCAGCAAACCAGGCTCCCAGTATGCATGCATCGGTGCATACTTTCATGGCAGTTTGATCCTGATGTATGGTGAATTGCTTGAACTGAAAGTAGGTGTTGGCCATAGGCAAATTTATGAAGTAGGAGTGATGAACAGGGAAGCGTGAGATGCAAAGAGAATATACATTTTTTTAAAAAATCATTTACCGGGCGGATGTAAGTGCATTTTATTTTTCTCATCCTTAAGTCTTGTATACTGTACCTGATATTTCAACTTATCAGCTCCATTCTGCTCTTGCGTTTGCACTGACATTAAGTGGAGCAAAGTCTTCGGCAAGATATTTATAATAAGCAGTAATGGCAATCATTGCAGCATTGTCGGTACAGTACTCAAATTTAGGAATGAAGGTATGCCATTGGTAACGTTGGCCCATATCTGAAAATGATTTTCTTAAACCAGAATTTGCTGAAACACCTCCTGCAATGCAGATATTTTTAATACCGGTTTCAACAGACGCCTTTTTCAGTTTGTTCAGAAGAATGCTGATGATCCTGCTTTGAATGGAAGCACAAATATCATTCAGGTTTTCATGAACAAAACCCGGATTTGCTTTTATATTTTCCTGTAAAAAATATAAAATAGCTGTTTTTAACCCGCTGAAGCTAAAATCAAGACCGGGTATTTGGGGCTCGGGAAATATAAATCGTGCCGGGTTTCCTGATTGAGCATATTTATCAATCAATGGTCCACCAGGATAAGGCAGCCCTAATAATTTTGCCGATTTGTCAAATGCTTCTCCGGCTGCATCATCCATGGTTTCACCGATTACCTGCATGTCGAGTGGCGATTTGCAAAGTACAATTTGTGTATGCCCTCCGCTTACAGTTAAGCATAAAAAGGGAAACGAAGGTTTTGGCAGGTCAATTAAATTGGCAAGTACGTGGGCCTGCATGTGGTGAACGGCAATCAAAGGAACGTGGAGCGCTAGTGCAAGCGATTTGGCAAACTGGCTGCCTACCAATAGTGAGCCAATCAATCCCGGTGATTGTGTGAAGGCAACGGCACTCAGGTTTTCAGGTTTGCAGTTTGCAGTTTTGAGGGCCATGTCTACCGTAGGTACAATATTTTGTATATGTGCACGTGAGGCAAGTTCCGGCACCACCCCGCCATATTGTTCATGTATTTTTTGCGTGGCAGTGATATTGGATAATATCATCCCGTCTGTACAAACAGATGCGGAAGTTTCATCGCATGATGATTCGATGGCCAGAATAATAGTGGAATTATGCAATGAGTTGTTCACGGCAATCAGGGGGTTAAAATTTGTATAAAAGGTTTTATTTTCCAGGCAACGCTGGTACCGGCACTACTGTACAGGTGAGTGAAACAGCACTGTTCAGCAGGATTACTCAGCCGTTTCAATAAAATGGAATTTCTTATTGTCATTCTGTAAAATAGCTTTGATGCAACGGTTTGCAAAGATAAATTGTCAGCATTAACAATCGATGGATTATAACGGACTGGTTAACGACTGCCTGAAGAAGGACAAGGCTGCTCAACGTGAGTTGTATACTCATTTTGCCAGCCAGATGCTTGGTATATGTTACCGCTATACGAAATCGATGGCGGATGCGGAAGATGTGCTTCAGGAAGGTTTTATAAAAGTTTTTAAAAACCTGCACCAGTTCAAAGGTTCAGGTGAACTTGGGGCGTGGGTCAGGAAGATTATGGTAAATACAGCGATCACTTATTTAAAAAGCCAGAACAGGTATCAATACGACCTTTCCTATGCAGATAGCAGCCTTCACCCCGTTTCGGACGAAAACCCCGAAATCCATATCGGTACCAAAGAACTGGCAGAACTGATCAGGCAACTGCCAACAGGTTACCAGACTATATTTAACATGCATGCGGTGGAAGGCTATTCACATGTAGAAATCGGGGGTATACTGGGTATTAACGAAGGCACTTCGCGATCGCAATATGCCAGGGCAAGAGCATTGCTGATTAGCTGGATTGAAAAAAATGCTGTTGAAAATAAAACGGGCAAATATGCACGAAAATGAATTTGAAAAACAGGTTCGGGAAAAAATGGAGGAATTGAATTTTATCCCTTCTGATGCGGTGTGGGAAAGTGTGGATAAGAAAATTAATAATGAAAAAAAACGCCGCAGGCCAATATTCTGGTTGTTTCTGTTTGTTGGGTTAATGACTGCGGGTGCAGGTTATTATTTTATTTCCGGGAAAAAGAATTCACTACTAGCAATAAATGATCGTTTGCAAAGGCAAATAAAAGATGATAAAAAAAATGCGCATAACCTGTATCAAAGTGAAAAGACAGGTGAATATAAGAAAGGAATACTGGAAAATAATCAGTATGAAATGGAGATGGAAAAAGCAAAAAATGCAGGCATAGGTAGCAACCTACCTCAGCAAATAAGAAAAAAGGAGAGCGTTGTTGACGATAATAAAAGTGATGGTATGTATGGAACGGAAACCGGACAGCAAAAAAAATCAGCAGTAAAAGCGGGGAATAAAATCCAAAGCACGATTGAAAATAAAAAGGCTGATGATAATGTCAATAAGCTGTTGCTTAATGGTAATCAAGAAGGTCAGGATGTTTTGCCTCATATTGTTAAAGGGGAAGGAAATATCAGCAAAAAACCGGATCATAAAACAGGAAATGTTATAAACAAAGACCTGCCGGTTGATGCGGCTATCAAAACAGATTCGGCCATAAAGAAAAAGCAAATTCCGGTTCAGGATAATATCCCTAAAAATGATTCAACTGACAAGCAGCGCCCGCTAACAAAAAATATGCAAAAAATACATTCTTCGTGGGCAATAGGTTATACTGCTATGGCAGGCATCTCCAATATGAGTGAAAGGCTGTTTCAACCCGGCTCCTATGCCAATGGCGCTTATTATTCCAGCAACGTGGCAATCCCGTCCCCCTTAACACATCTGCCCTCAAAAATCAACATGGGTTTTTCCTGGGGTGCAGGAATTTTTATGAACAAGAAATTATCAAAGAAATTTTCATGGAATGCAGGTTTGCATTATCAATATTATTCCACCCACATCAACATAGGCAACTATGTTGATAGTGTGAGATATATTTACCAGCTGTCTTCGAATGCCGGTGGAGCTTACCAGGCCGCAAGGGTTGCAGGTTATTATAATGACAGCTCGTATAATAATTTTACCAATAAATATCATTTTGTTGAATTGCCTTTATCGTTGAGTTTTATATTGAATAAAAACCTGAAAAAGCCATTGGCGTGGGATGCAGCTTTGTCTTTCTCTTATCTCGTACGCAGTAATGTGCTGCAATTTGATCCTATATCGGGCGTATATTATAAGAACGATGCTATGATCAATAAAATGCAGGCAAATATTTCAACGGGTTTTATGCTCGGAATTTATACCCGTAATAATGAGCTTCAGTTAGGCCCTCAAATACAATACGGATTGACAAGCATACTTAAGAAAAGTGCCGGTAACCCTCAGCACCTGTTCTTTGCCGGATTAAAAGTTTTATATATTCCGCACAAAAAATAATCGTTTATGCAACGTTTTGTTTTGAATGCAGGTCAGCTTTCAAAACTAATCGCATGAAAAGGATGATTAACACAGTTCAGCCATTTTATATCTTCCAGTTAATGCTGTTGATGCTTTCAGGTTGCATGAAAGACAAGATTACTAAAACTTACCAGATCAGGACACCTGTTTACGAAGTGCTCAGCCAATTCAGGGAAAGCATAAAAAGTCAGCCGGCTGCGGAAATGTCTGCTACAGGTAAAATTGCTGTTGCTGGTAATTATATATTTATTTCAGAACTATACAAGGGGATTCATGTGATTGACAACAGCGATCCGTCACACCCAAAAAATGCTTCATTTATTAATGTGCCCGGTAATGAGGACCTCGCAATCATCAATAACACATTATATGCTGACGCTTTTGGAGATTTAGTTACGTTTGATATTACCGATCCTTTACATGCCGAAGCAAAAAATTTTGCTGCGAATGTCTTTCCTGATCACAGCATTTATTATTATAGCGGTGCGGACAATGTCAACCCTGATTCTATTAATGTAATTATAGGTTGGACTGTACGTGATACGACAGTGGATTATGAGCCGGGAGGTAGTGTTTACCCGGTATATTATGCTGCAAATTGTGCCAACTGCGCTACGATTGCTGCAAATCTTAGTTCTTCGGTAAATACGGGGAATTCCGGCACAAGCGGATCTTTATCACGATTTGCGATATTGAATGATTACTTGTATGCAGTCTCATATTCTCAGCTTCGTTCGTTCGATATCAGCAACAAATTCAGTCCTTCTTATAAAAACAGTTTTACAGTAGATTGGCATGTGGAAACGATTTATCCGTTTAAAGGAAAATTATTTGTGGGAACTAATAATGGTGTGTATATGTATGATGCCGCCGCGTCGCCCTCCAATCCAACTCCACTCGGAGCGTTTACGCATGTGCGTGGCTGTGATCCTGTAGTTGCTGATGATGATTATGCTTATGTTACGATTAACGATTCGAGTGCATGTCTTGGGTTTAATAATGAATTACAGATAGTGAATGTAAAAGATTTAAATGCCCCTTCCCTCGTTCAATCCTACCAACTCACACATCCAGTCGGTTTGTCAAAGGATGGTAATCTTTTATTTGTCTGCGACAGTAAAGACGGCTTGAAAATCTATAATGCCGATAATGTGAACAACCTGCAACTCATCAGGCAAATGAAAGACGGGGAAGCTGTTGATGTAATTGCAATGAACGGTCTGGCGATTATGATTGCTGCCGACGGGTTATACCAATATGACTATTCAGATATAAACAATATTCATTTAATCAGCAAGCTCTGAAATATGTACAGAAGAAATTTTATTATTATAGCGGTTATGATTTTTGCTGCTTTCAGTTGTTTTGGGCAACAAAAAATAAGTATGTGCCATTTTCAATTTCATTCAATCAATAATGTGGGCTTGCTTGAAGGGCAGGCCGGTTCCGCTTTTCATCTGCAAACCATCAATGGGGTACAATACAAATCATGGTTTACCGGAGCTGGCGTTGGCTTGGATTCTTATCGTTACAGAACCATTCCATTGTTTTTAGATATAAGGAAGGAATTTGGAAAAACTCCGAATAAAATTTTGCTTTTTGGTGATGCCGGGATCAACTTTTATTGGGCAAGAGACAGAGACGTGAAGCAATTTTATTCAAACGATAAAATTAAAAACGGGTTTTATGGTGAACTGGGAGCAGGCTATAAATTCAGGTTAAATGCAAAAATGTCAATAATATTTAGCGGTAGCTACAGCTATAAAACGCTTGAGGAAACCGGGGGGGATTATTATTACAATATGCCATTTTTTTTGCCGGGTGCTGCGGCCTATTCTCCAGTTGCGGAACGGATACATTATAACTTAAACCGGGTGTTGCTGAAAGTGGGAGTTGAATTTTAGGAGTTATTGATAAACTTCAGATTTCTTTTTATGCCGTTGAGCTTTGTCCTTTTTAAAGGAGAGTTTTGAAAAATCTTTTTAAAACTCTCCTCTGTTAATTCTTCCCAGTCGCTTGCCGTGAAATTCAAAATTTCCGGAATTGGTTGTAATTCAGTTTTGTTGTTTGCCGTGGCAAAGCGGTTCCATGGGCAAACATCCTGGCAGGTATCGCACCCGAACATCCAGTTGTCGAATTTCCCATTCATATTTTCAGGTATCAATGTGTCTTTTAGTTCAATAGTAAAATAAGAAATGCATTTACTGCCATCAATCATTTTATTTTCAAGTATAGCGTTTGTAGGACACGCATCAATACATCTTCTGCAGGTGCCACAGTAGTCTTTTATAAAAGGGGTATCATATTCCAGTTCAAGATCGACAATTAAAGTAGCAATAAAAAAGAAAGATCCGGATACTTTATTGATCATGTTGCCATTCTTTCCCACCCATCCAAGCCCACTTTTTACAGCCCATGACCTTTCAAGCACAGGAGCACTGTCGACGAAACCGCGACCTTGTATGTTCCCGATATCTTTTTTTATAAGCCCAATCAACTCATTCAACTTGTGTTTAATTACTTCATGGTAATCTTTCCCATAAGCGTATTTGGATATTTTAGGAGCTTTCGTATTCTGACGTTGTACGGGATAATAATTGAATAATAAAGTAATGACCGATTTTGCTCCGGGAACAAGTTTCGAGGGGTCTGTGCGCAGATCGAAATGATTTTCCATATATTTCATAGTGCCATGAAAGCCTTTATGCAGCCAGCTTTCCAATCTTCTTGCATCTTCGTTCAGTGGCCCCGCTTTTGCAATGCCGCAATAATCAAATCCGGTTTGTGCTGCAAATTGTTTGATCAATTGAGTATTTTCAGTTTTAGCCATTAAAAATTATTAGTTAAGAAATTTGGCCGCCTTGTCTTTTTTTATAATTTTATAAATAACCCTAAACATACCATTATGAACCTTAAGTTGATTGCTTTTTGTATTGTAATAAGTTTTTCTTCAAGCATCCGGGCTCAACCCAAGTTGATACCTCAAAGTAAGCTCAATTCCAAATTTGGCGAAATAAAGCCTGAAGATTTTGACCCTAAATCACCGGCGATTGATTCAGGTTCTAATGCCGTTGTTCTTTTAGATCTCGGCAGCACCGATTTTGAGGGGAATACTAATGGCTATTTTTCATTGATTTTTACCTTACATGAACGAATATTCATTAAAAGCAGAAATGCTTTTGATGAAGCGACTATAAAAGTTCCTTTATATCAGGGGGCTTCTCAATATGCTGATCAATTCAATGATCTTGAAGCTTCAACTTTTAATCTTGAAAATGGACGTATAGTAGAGACAAAGTTGGACAAGAATTCAATTTTTAAAGAAAAATATAATAAGGAATACGTCTCCCTGAAATTCAGCTTGCCCAATATAAAGGAGGGTTGCATAATTGAGTATAAGTACACAATTAAAACACCATTCAACAGAAATGATATCAGAACATGGTATTTTCAAAGCGAAAATCCTGTTTTGTGGAGTGAATACAGGGTAACAATTCCTCCCATATATAATTATGCTACCATCAGACAAGGTTATGTTCCATTTGCAATTGATACCACGGGTAGCTTTTTTAAATCCTATACAATTATAGAAGCAGGAGATGCCAGTTCAAGTAGTGAAGTGTACCGGTTATCAGGAGATTCTCGGTGGGCCTGGTGGGCTGCAAAAGATGTTCCGGCATTCAAAGCCGATAGTTATATATCCTCTTCAAAAAATTATATTTCAAAAATTAAATTCCAGCTAATTTCCATCAAGTATAGTGAGTCTCATATTGTGCCGGTTGTAAAAGATTGGATAACTACTGTAGACGATTTGTTGAAAGATGAGGATTTCGGCAAATATCTTTTTGATGGCACTTCCTGGTGCCACGATGATTTGAAGAAGATCTGTGCGGGGGCAGATGGCCTGATTAAAGCAAAAAGGATTTTCGAATATATCAGAGACAATTTTACGTGCACAGATGACGATGCAAAGTATCTTTCTCAATCATTAAAAAAGACTTATCAGTCAAAAAAGGGCAATGTTGCCGACATTAATCTGTTGCTTACAGCAATTTTAAGCGACCAGGGTTTTGAAGTGCACCCGGTTATTCTTAGTACAAAAGATAACGGAAAGGCCCAAGAGGCTTCGGCTTTTTTATATCAATACAATTATGTTATATCCCGTGTAAAAATAAATGATGTTTATTATCTTTTAGATGCATCTGTTAACAGGATGGGTTTTGGCAAGCTTTCTGAAAATTGTTATAATGGCTCCGGCAGGCTTATTGATAAAATGCCTTATCTGATACCGTTATCGCCTGATTCATTATCTGAAACGAAGAGTACATTGATATTTATATCAAATGATCAGGATAGCCACACTTTAATAGGTTCTGCTACATCCAGCTTAGGATATTTTGAGTCAATAAATGTGCGCAATAAGATTGCGAAAGAAAAACTGGAAAACTTCAATAAAGAGGAACTAAAATCATTTCCGTCCGATTTCGAAATGTCAAATGTGGTAATTGATTCTTTAAATATATATGATGAACCTGTTGCGATCAAAAACGAATTCAAATTCAAATTTGATGAAGATATTGTTTACTTCAATCCGATGTTAAACGAAGAAAAAAAAATTAACCCTTTTGCCGCCGAAAAACGTACTTATCCTGTAGAAATGCCTTATAAAACCAACGAGGTTTACATTTTTAACATGGGAGTGCCGGACGGGTATAAAATTGATGAGATCCCGAAATCAGCCCGCATAACACTCAATGGGGAAGAAGGTATGTTCGAGTATTTAATTGTGAGTTCAGGATCTATGATACAATTCCGGGCAAAGCTTTCTATTAATAAAACAACCTTCATGCCGGAGGATTATCAAACACTGAGGGATTTTTACAGTTATGTTGTAAAAAAAGAGGCTGAGCAAATTGTTTTTAAGAAAATAAAATAATGCTATTCGAATGAGAAAGGATAAACTGGTATTGTTTTTTTTGCTTCCCATAAATGTATTGGCCCAGGACTATAAAGTTTCATCTATACCGGATTCTTTAATTAAAGATGCGGATGCAGTAAAACGTTATGAAGAATTGCGTGTAATTATAAAAGACATTGACAAAGCCGTTGTTTATCACAAATATGCATATACCATTCTAAACGAGGCAGGGGAGGAGTTTGCGTATTATTCGAATAGTTACGATAAGTTTCAAGCACTAAGTGATATTTCAGGCACTATGTACGATGCCAATGGCAAAAGCATAAAAAGTATAAAAAAAAAGGATATTGCAGATGTGGCTGTGAACAATGGGGAAAGTATGATTACAGATGCGCGAAAAAAACGGTTTGCATTTTATAATAAAAGTTACCCTTACACCGTAGAATTTGAAGATGAAACCACTTTAAATGGAATATTTAGTTTTCCTTACTGGATGCCCATAGATGATGAAAAACTTTCAGTTCAAAAAAGCATTTTCATTGTTGAAGCTCCTCACGATTATCAATTGCGGTATAAAGAATTTAATTGTCAGTTTAAACCTGTTATTAATACAACAGATAAAAAAAGCACATACCTCTGGCAAATCGCTAATCAAAAAGCCATCTCGTTTGAGGTATATCAACCGGACTGGCACGAAGTAACACCAACTGTGTTTATTGCACCTACAGATTTCTTGTTTGGCGGATACAAAGGAAACATGAGTTCGTGGAATAATTTCGGCAAATTTATTTATCAGTTATATAAAGGAAGAGATGAATTGCCAGCTGATATAAAGCAGGAAGTGCACAAAATTTCCGATAATCTAAAAACAAGAGCTGAAAAAGTCGATGCATTATACAACTATATGCAGCAAAACACCCGTTACGTAGGTATCCAGCTCGGAATTGGAGGATGGCAACCTTTTGAGGCAAAATACGTTGCTGAAAAAAAATATGGTGATTGCAAAGCTTTGTCTAATTATATGGTGGCTTTGCTTAAAGAGGCTGGCATAAAGGCTAACTGGGTAAATATTGAATCGGGTGATGGGAGAAAAGGCCTTTTTGCTGATTTTCCATGTAACCAATTTAATCATGTAATTGTTTGCGCCCCTGATCCTACAGATACGATTTGGCTTGAATGTACCAGTGAAACTGTTAGTCCCGGCTATATGGGTGATTTCACTGGAAACAGAACTGCATTATTAATTTCAGAAGATGGTGGCTTTATTGTTAAAACCCCTGATTATAAATCGTCAGATAACCTGCAATTAAGAAAAGTAGATGCTGTTATTGATGCAAATGGCGATCTCATTGCGGAAGTAAAAACTCATTTTACAGGTACTTCACAGGATCTTCAACACGAATTAATGTATGATGCTAGTAAGGAAGAAAGAGAGAAATATCTGAATAATGCTTTAAGCCTACCTACCTATTCTGTTGAAAAAAATGAGTATCATGAAACAAAAGGAAGGATTCCTGCGATTGATGAATATTTAAAAATAAGGTCTCAGAATTATGCTTCAGTTACAGGCAGAAGGATTTTTATAGTGCCTAATTTGTTTAATCATGGAAGGAAACTGTCTGCAGATAAACCAAGACAATTTGAAATTGAATTCAGACATTCTTTTAGAGATGTTGATACCATTAATATTAAAATCCCGGATGGGTATGCAGTTGAAGCAATGCCTAAAGATGTTGCTATCGAAAATAATTTTGGAAAATATTCAATTTCCTACAAAGTTTCTGGCAGCACTATCTATTTATTGAGAGTAAATGAACATAACACCGGTATTTTTCCTGTTTCTGAATATAACATTCTGCTAAAGTTTTATGAAGACATCTACAAAGCCGACCGGGCGAAGATTGTGCTCGTAAAAAAGGAATAAATCCTTTTTGAATGCCAATCTACTTTTCATATTCCAGGTGCAGCCTGTGAAAAAAACGATGGATGGCAGGTGCTAATATCACCCCGATATTAGTTATAAAAACAACTCCACTGAAGAGGGCATAAAAAGAGGAAAACCATTTACCCGCATTTGTTTTGATTTCTACAACGGGGCCCATGCCACTTAATATCATTGAGGCATTGTGTAGCGAATCAAGCCAGCCGATATCTGAAGAATAATGATAGCCCGCTACCCCAATCAACAGGCATATGAATAATATGATAATGCCTGCTGCAAGGCTTTTGATAATACGGGCATAGTATATTTTTTTAGACGCCAGCGGCTGATGCTTTCTTTCGTACATAACATTTTTTAATTGTATAAAAATAGCAAGTTTTATATTCTGTAATAAATGTTGGCTTGACAATAATTTTATTAATTTGCCAGACCTAAAATTTGCCATTGAAATATTTATTAGGATTTGATATCGGGTCTTCTTCAGTTAAAGCGGCACTTATTAATGCGGCTTCAGGTAAGGTTGCGGCTTCAGCATTTTCCCCCTCTTCGGAAATGGAAATCATTTCCGTGAAACCAGGCTTCGCAGAGCAACATCCTGAAAGATGGTGGGAAGAATTAACCAATGCTACAAAAAAGTTGTACCAGCAAGTTGCATACAAGCCTGATGAAATTATTACGATCGGCATTTCATATCAGATGCACGGGCTCGTTTGTATAGATAAAAACCTAAAACCAATTCGTCCTTCCATTATCTGGTGTGATAGCCGCGCAGTTGAATATGGTGATAAGGCGTTTCAGGATATGGGCGAGAAGTTTTGCCTGAAAAATTTTCTCAATTCACCGGGAAATTTTACTGCTTCCAAATTAAAATGGGTAAAAGAAAATGAACCCTCGCTCTATTCGGCGACTGATAAAGTGATGTTGCCGGGTGATTATATAGCTTTGCAATTAACAGGTGTGCCAGCAACAACTGTTTCGGGTCTATCAGAAGGTATTTTCTGGAATTATCAAACCGGTTCTGTTGCAAAGGAGTTGCTGGATTATTACGGGATCGGGAGCGATATGCTATCTCCTGTAGTGCCGACATTCGGCGAACAAGGAAGGGTCAATAAACGCGCTGCAGAAATTTTGCGGATCAGGGAAGGGACGCCTGTTTGTTACCGTGCAGGCGATCAGCCTAACAATGCTTACTCTCTGAATGTGCTTCAGCCCGGGGAAATTGCTGCAACTGCGGGAACTTCCGGAGTTGTATACGGTGTTACTGATAAAGCGGAATCTGATCAGCAATCGAGAGTAAACACTTTTGTTCATGTGAATAATACGGATAGAGATAAGCGTTATGGAATTTTATTGTGCGTGAATGGAACAGGTATATTGAACAGTTGGCTGCGGAAAAATTTTTTTGGCGGCCTTTCTTACGAGCAAATGAATTCCTTAGCCGGAAAAATTGCTATTGGTGCCGAAGGGTTACAGATTTTCCCCTTTGGCAATGGCGCAGAAAGAATACTGGCAAATAAAAACATTACAGCTAACCTGAAAGGGCTGCAATTCAATACTCATGACCGTGCACACGTTGCACGTGCCGCCCAGGAAGGGATTGTATTTGCATTGAATTACGGAATGGAAATTATGAAAAATATGGGCATGCAGCTGAAAACAGTGCGGGCAGGTTATGCTAATATGTTTTTAAGTGAAGTATTTGCGCAGACATTTTCAAACGTGTCGGATTGCGTTGTTGAATTGTATAATACTGATGGTGCTGCAGGAGCAGCAAGGGCTGCAGGTGTTGGTTCGGGTTATTATAAAAATTTTGCTGAAAGTTTTAAAGGAATGGAAGTTGTTAAAAGGATAGAACCACAACAAAGAGCAATTCAGCAAACGCAGGATGTGTACAATAAATGGAAAAAAGAATTACTGAATTTGTTATAACGGATTTGATAAAAAATGCATTAATAATTAATAATAGCCTGGTGGCGTTATGCTTTTTTGTTTTGCGCATTGGTGGTAAAGCTGCCCAATAGAATTGTTGCTATACAAGGGTGAGACTAAAGACTCCTGAGTAAAACACAAAAGCCCCTTTCATAAAAATAAAAATAAAAACATATGTCAATTGTAACAGGTAGTAAAGAATATTTTAAAGGCATCAGTGAAATAAAATACGAAGGCCGTGATTCAGATAATCCGCTTGCTTATAAATGGTACGATGAAAATAAAATAGTGGCCGGTAAAACCCTGAAAGAACAACTTCGTTTTGCGGTTTGTTACTGGCACACCTTCTGTAATACCGGTGGCGATCCTTTCGGGCCTGGAACAAAAAATTTTGAATGGAACCAGTCTGCGGATGCAGTTCAACGTGCTCAAGACAAGATGGATGCCGCTTTTGAATTTATTACCAAACTGGGCGTGCCTTATTATTGTTTTCATGATGTGGATTTGGTTGATGAAGGCAATTCGATAAGTGAATATGAAAGCCGGCTACAAACAATTGTTGATTATGCAAAACAAAAACAGGCAGCAAGCGATGTAAAGTTATTATGGGGCACTGCCAATGTGTTTTCCAACCCGCGTTATATGAACGGCGCTTCAACAAACCCTGATTTTTCCGTGGTGGCTTATGCAGGCACACAAATTAAAAATGCGATGGATGCGACTATTGCGCTTGGAGGTGAGAACTATGTTTTTTGGGGAGGGCGTGAAGGTTATATGACATTGCTGAATACAAATATGAAGCGTGAATTGGACCACCTGGCAAAATTTTTGACCATCTCAAAGGATTATGCCCGCAAACAGGGTTTCAAAGGAACTTTTTTTATTGAGCCGAAACCTTGCGAGCCTACTAAGCATCAATATGATTATGATGCCGCAACAGTAATTGGTTTTCTTCGCCAATACGGGTTGGATAAGGATTTTAAATTGAATATTGAAGTAAACCATGCGACACTGGCCGGGCACACTTTCCAGCACGAACTGCAAACCGCCGCTGATGCCAACATGCTGGGAAGCATTGATGCCAATCGTGGAGATTACCAGAACGGCTGGGATACCGATCAGTTTCCTGTTAACCTGAATGAACTGATTGAATCGGCCCTTATAATTTTGGAAGCCGGTGGTTTTGGTGGCGGTGGCGTCAACTTTGATGCAAAAACAAGAAGGAATTCTACTGATCTGGAAGATATCTTCCTAGCGCATATTGGCGGCATGGATGCATTTGCGCGTTCGTTTATTATTGCCGATGCAGTGTTGCAAAAATCAGCGTATAAGAAATTCCGTAAAGACCGTTACGCTTCATTTGACAGCGGTAAAGGCAAAGATTTTGAAAGTGGAAAATTAAACCTAGAAGATTTGCGTGCATTTGCTATTGCAAATGGTGAACCTAAACAGATCAGCGGAAAACAGGAATGGCTTGAGAACCTGATCAACGATTATATTTAATAAAATTTCAAGGAATATTAAATGAATGCAGTTTCGTGCTGCATTCATTTTATTTGACAAATATTTTTTTGACTTTTTTCTCCTTATCAGTTTGCACTACTACAAAATAAATTCCTGAGGCAATTCCGGGAATGGTCAGCATGTTTTCGGTACCACTGGTGGTTACTGTAGTTACTATTCTTCCCACCATATCTATCAGTTGTATATACTTGCAGTTGGCTGGTGTAAGTATATACACTATTCTCCCTTCTACAGGATTAGGATAAATTTTTATTGAAGTAACATAGTTGTTATCCACCGAACGGATTACCGAATATTGGTAATTACCGCTGCTGTCGATAATTTTCAACCGGTAATAATCTGTTCCTTTCAATAAGCTGTCGGTATATTGATAATTCGTTAATGAATTGCTGAAGCTGATAGAATCGATAGCGGTAAATGAAATGCTGTCGCTGCTTTTTTCAATGATGAATTCTTTTGTTTTAGTGCCGCTTATAATACTCCATTGAAGTAAAGCCTGGTAATTATTAATTTTTACAGCAGTAAATGATTGCAGTACTAATGCCAGTGGTTGGTTCTGGTTAATGCCCCCACCATTGATCCAGAATTCCGAAAACCCTTTTACTTTATATTCAGCATAATAACCATTGTTATTCGGAATGATTGCAACATTCTTTCCGGGTAAAATAAACTGGTAAGTACCGTTTGTATTGTTGGATAATGTGCTGTCTTCATCAGGTATATCATTGCTGTATTGGGTAATACCTGCTTTATATGCATCATGAATAGAAGTACATGTAGCACATCCTTTTGCATTAATCAGGCTGTCGGCTTCAGAATCCAGGAAATAGAATCTCACTGAAACGCTATCTGTTGGTTGATTTTCGGGATGGATAACAATATTCCTGTTCAGGTAATATTGGTTCGAAATATTTCTGGAACTGCTGTCAAACAGGTATACTTTGACGTTAGTATTTCCAAGGTCTTGCCCATTGGGGTTAATGGATACGATAACATTTCCGCCATTGGTAAAATTGATCCATGCATCGCCGCTTACATTTTGTGACAGGCCTGAACTGATGTTTGGTCCGGCATAAATGGAATCTTTATCAAAAATGTGCACATCGTCTATGCCCACTCCTTCATAATCAACGGCGGGATCACTGAACATCACAAACCTGAAACGAACCTGGTTGCCGTTTGTCGGAATATCAAAACTGGAAACATGCCAGATGGTATCGGATAGCTGCCAGGCCTTTTTGGTTGCATTATCGTACCAGTTGGTTCCGTTTCCGACAGTGCCCAGTTTTTGCCAGTTGATGCCATCTGTACTGTATTCTACCCAGTGATAATCGCAGTCGCAATCATCTTCTGTCTGAAAAATATGACTGAAAGAAAGAACCGGGTGTGCAAGGCTGCTTAAGTCAAAACAGGGGGAATATAAATATCCTGACTGGTTGTCGGCATAGTTGCCGGTTAAATTGGTTACCCATGCATTATTGCCATTAGCAGCTTTATTGATAATTGTTTTTGCGGGAGCGCCCCATTGCCAGCTATCATTGATCCCGTTGGTATCCCAGTAACCATTGTTATTTTCAAAGCCTTCCAGGTAAGGGAAGCTGGAAATAACCGGAACAGTCTGGAAAACGATATCGGGCAAACTGTCGTTTTTCGGATAGGTATCTCCGTTAACATGAACCCAGGCCCTCAAATCGTAATTTTTATAGGCAGATAAATCTGCGGTCTGGTTAAAAGTATAAACTATAGTATCATGTGCGGCGATTGCGGGAATTGTTTCGGTAACAACTGTTCCGTTGATGCTGTAAGAAACGGAAACATTATTGAGAACGGTTGCGCTATAATTATGTACCATTACTTTTACCGATTCCGCATTAGACAGGTTACAAATGCCATTTGTGTTTGGGCTTACTAATGAAAGTATGGCAATATCATTCGATGCCCGTGTAATGGTGATATCATCGAAAGAGAAACCGTCATCTATATCTCCATCAACAGTGACCGAATTGGCTGAAGCTTTCCCTTCCTCGCCAAACTTAATCTGGAAACTGCTGCTGATATTTTGTGCCGGAATGGCTTTCGAGAGCAGATCGGTTACATTAATACTTTTTGAAGGTAAATAAATTCCAAATGATGACGGACTGGTCGATAATGTGTCTGCAAGTATCCAGGCAGACTGGTCATTTCCCCGGATCCAGACATTATTGCCCGGAGCAGCAAAATCTATACCCTGGTTGCGGTAATAATAATCAAGCCAAATCTGGTCTCCCGAAGAATAATTTGATAAGTTAAATGTGGTAATAAGACTGTCTGCAGTTGTTGTACTGCTATAAAATACTTGGTCTAAGGTAACACACCTGTTGCCCGTTCTTGCAAAACCATTATCTATGAAAGTCCTGGCCCTTCCATTGTTGTTGTTGTGTAAAAAGTCACAACGGTCAAGGTTTTTAAAACCGGTGGTATTGATAATGTATGATGCGGTGTCTGCACTTTCAAAGCCTTCAGTATAACTTGGATTTAGTGAGAGTGTATCATTTTGGAGTTGTTTAATAATGGTAACTAATGTGTCATTCGCATTTAAGGTATCACCAGGATAACTCACCCATGTTTTTATAGTGTAGGTGCCAACATTTGAGAAATCGTACGGCATGCTAAAATTATAGTTGTATGCTGTGTTTGCAGCAATAACGGAGATGATATTTTCGGTAATAACAGGCCCCCCGTTTACCTGGTAAGAAACAGGAATTGGAGATGATGATGCCAGGGTTCCAAGATTTTTAATCCTGATGGTTAGCACAGAAGAGCTACTCAATTCTGTTGAAGTATGTTGCCTGCCTGTTCCCGGGGCAATCAAAGAATCGACACTGAAATCTTTTCCTGAAAGCGTACATGCCCCACCGTTAGGAATGATGCTTGCCGCGATGGCGCGTCTGCCGGCTGTTGATCCGTTGATTGCACGAACAGTAAACCAGTATGTGCTATTGCGGTTAAGGCCTTGTAACAGGTAGCTGGTGTCAGTGGTGTTTGCAATAGTTTGCATACTGTCGCCTTTTATGGTCATAATCTCATAGCCTGTTGCGGAATTTATGGCATTCCATTTAAGTTGAGCATAACCCTGACATGGATTGGTAAGTGTGATAGAAGGCTGGCCGAGTATCACAAAATCATAGTCGCTGACATCGCTATAGTTCACTGTATTTCTTGTTACTCTTATCAGTGCTTTGTTGGTCGGAATATTCGGAACAACCCATGCGTAAGAGCGGGCAGCAGCAGCAGCATTATTTGTGATGGTGTTCCAGCTTGTGCCATCATCAGTCGAATATTCTAATGTGAAGGTATTGGGGTCGCCGCCATACGCACTCCACCTGATGTACTCTGTTTCGCCCGGCACCCAGGTTTCATTTCCAAAAGGGTATTCAACAGTAACTGATGGATTAATGATTTCATAAGCAATTACATAATCTTGTGACGAAGCCGGCACACTCGTGCCGTTTATGGTTATTGTATAATTGCCTGCTCCAGGGCCGTTGATTACTACTTGTTCAATATTGTTCAGGTTGTCGGTTCCTTCGACTGCATTATCAGCTACATGTGCCGGATCAGGATTCAAAATTAAAGGATGATGGGTTGTAGCGCCATCAGGTTCTGTAACGATAAGATCGAGGTTATTAACCAATGCAGGCCCGACGGAAGTTGCGGCTGCAGGATCATTCCAGTATAACATAATCTTTAATTGCTGTGCAGCAGCCGGAAGGCTAACCGTATGGGTTTGGATTCCTGAATTGGAAATATTGCCTGTGAAGTAATGATTATTTTCAAGTGCTTCCACCGCTGTTCTGGCATTTAACATGCCAAACCCATAAGTGTAATCTGGACCGGGGTTGCCAAGATCATCAGCGCTGTTACAGGCAACGGCCTTTATTAATGCGGATGATGGATTTGTGCCGCCGTGTAACTGGCGATATCTTTCATATAACAGGCCTAACGTTCCGGTAACTGTTGGAGCGGACATGCTTGTGCCCACGCTGATGCCATATGTATTATATGGAAGAGTGGATGTAATCGTTGCGCCACCGGCTATTATCTCAGGTTTTATTCGTCCGTCATTTACCGGCCCGCGACTTGAAAAGCTGGCAGCTAAATAACTCAGGTTATCAATTGCGCCAACAGTCAACACATTCTTTCCGCATTGAAAACCGGATTTTATTGTAGCAAATGATTTCTGGTAGGGCGAACAGGTGAGTCCGCCATCATTACCTGCAGCAAACACGTGGAGCAATGAATCGCCAGCATAAATCTGATCGTCAGCATAGTTGGCTAATGCATCATATTCGCCTTCGCCATTGCAACCGTTGGCGCCGGAATAATATGAATTATTAGTCAGCACCATGTTGAAATCCTTAATGTATACCGGTGCATTTACAAGTATATCACTGAAATTCTGGCTTATTAAAGTAGCTTTAGGCGCCATGCCTTTGTATTTTGGATTAACCAGGCCAGCACCACCTGTAGTGCCTACTGTATGTGTGCCATGGCTGGTAATTACATTAGGGTTTCGGTCAATAAGCCTGCCGGTAAAATCCACATGTGATTGAGGGTCTGCATTATCGCCAACGCCAATAGTTACATTTTTTCCCTGCAAATTTCTTCCGGATAAAGCCCCCAGCGCATCAAGCGCATGTATTGCGTGGTTATTGTAATTAAGCGGTGTATCTTTTAAAACCTGATGGGTAACGTATTCAACAAATGGTAATGAAGTGATTCTTTTTAGAGTGGTTGAGGATGCCTTGAGGAAAAGGATGTGCGAAGGCTTGATCTTAGTACTTACAATTTGAGCCCCTTTGCTTTCAATTTCTTTAATGACGTCATCTCTTTTCATTGAACCAAAGAAACTAACGGCTGTCAGGTTATCCGGTTTATATGTGCGCTCGTCGATGTCGGACCCCAGTTTAGCAGAAATTTTAAACCTGGGGTCAAGATTGTAAATTCCTGTTGCGTGGTAATTCATTAGATCCTGCGAAGAAAAACTATCCGGCAGCTCGGCCATGAACGCGTTTGATGGCAAATAGTTGAACAATAAAATCCCTTTTTTAGACAGCTCATTTCTTTCATTGCTGCCGGGAATTTGGTCAAACTGCAGCAGCACATAATATTTTTTTTTGAAATGAGCATTCGCCAGAAATGATTTTTCGAATTTCCCCTTTGTAAGATTTCCGTTACCAATAAAATCTCCTTTTTTAAAATGAATAGCGGAGGGTTTTCTTTGAGCAGTAGTATGATAAATGAAAAAGAAGAATAAAAGGATTAAAAAACAGGCATGCTTCATCTGCAAAAGGTATTTTATTAAACCGTCACCTGTTTTCGAAATGAAATAATAAAGACAGTTTTTAAAACCGGTCGATTCATATTTTCTGGGAAACAGGGGAGATGTTCTATAAACGCCGGCTTTGTTTATTTATTTTTAGTCAGGCTGAAGATTATGCGGCATTTTTCGGCTTGCTTTTTTTAGTAATAGAAACCCCAATATTCCGGCAAACATAGATGCCGTAAGGATGGCTATTTTTGAGTTTTGGATAATATCTGCATCCTGAAAAGCAAGGTTGGTTATGAATATGGACATAGTAAAACCCAACCCTGCCAAGGCTCCAACCCCTGATAAATACTCCCAATGCATTTCATGAGGCAACCTGCATAATTTCATTTTTATGGCAGCAACACTGAAAAGCAAAATACCCATCGGCTTGCCAAAAAACAAACCTGCAACAATGCCTATGCTGTTATTGCTGAGCAGCGTTAAATGCCATCCTTTTGCCAGGATAATTCCTGTATTGGCAAGAGCAAATAAGGGGAGTATTAAAAATGCTACCGGTTTATGTAAAAAATGCTGCACTTTTTCGGACAGGTTACTGCCATCTTTATCGAATGGTATGGCAAATGCAAGCAGTATGCCTGTTATAGTAGCATGCACACCTGATTTCAGCATAAAATACCACATGGCAATGCCTGGTATAATATAAAATAAGAGGTTTTTTATTTTCATTCTGTTAAATGCCAGCAATAAAATAAAAATAACAAATGCAACAGAAAGATTAAGCACAGATAAATCTTTTGTGTAAAATACTGCAATGATAATTACAGCACCCAGGTCATCAATGATGGCAAGTGCCGTTAAAAAAATTTTCACCGAAGGAGGGATTTTATTTCCGGCAAGCGAAAGAATACCCAATGCAAAGGCGATATCTGTTGCCATGGGTATACCAATTCCGGACTGGGTAGAGGTGTTGTGATTAAATAGAAAATGAAATAAGGCCGGAATAGCCATACCTCCTATAGCCGCAATGATGGGCAAGAGCGCATTCCTGAAATCAGAAAGTTCACCGATATACAACTCCCTTTCTATTTCGAGACCAACCAATAAAAAAAAGACAGACATCAACCCATCATTAATCCATTCTTCTATGGAGTGATTCAATTTCATTGTTGTAAAAGATAAATCCAGGTTAGTGTGCCAGAAATGCAGATATGCATCTCCGACAGACGAGTTTGCAACAGCTACAGAAATAATTGTGCAAAAAATCAATATTAGTCCGCCAGATTTTTCACTGTTAAAAAATTCGGTAAATATGCCGGTTGTTTTTAGGGTTGACATATAATAATCTTAATGTTAGGATTGTTCTATAAAAATAATAAAGCCTTTCAAATTTGTTTTAACTAATTGTTTGCTTCGCTTCCTTTACATTGCAGTATGAAGACAAATTTCAACCTGTCGGCGGTTATATTATTTTTTATAGGTGTTACTTCCGGTTGCACAAAACCTTTGCAGCCTCAATATAAAGGGTTTGATAATTTACAAATTAATAAGGTTGATGCTGGCGAATCTTTGGTTTCGGCAAATATTAAATTTTATAATCCGAACAAATTCCCGTTGGAGTTGAAGCAGGCGGATGTATTGTTTTTTCTGAATGATAAACAAACAGCTCATTGCCGTATTGATTCAATTGTTAATATCCCCAGACTTGACAGCTTTTATGTGCCGGTTACATTTAAAATAGGCATAGCCGGTATTCTAAAGAATGCGTTTCAATTATTGCTTAGTAGCAAAGCAAAAATTAATGCTGAGGGGTTTATAAAATTCAAAAAATCAGGAATGGTGTTTAATGTTCCTGTTCATTATGAGACATATCAAAATATTGATTCTCTGATTCAAAATATACAATGAATCCCCTCTTTAGCGTTAATGTCAGTGGCTTAGACAAACAGGCAAGACAAACGGATTTTTAAATATTTTTCCTTTTTCGAGACTTTTTTTCCCTATCAGGGATTTTTCTGTCAAATATGTTTGTATAATATGTTGTATCCCTTGCCGTTGTTTTATGGCATTATTTAGGCATATTTCAGATAACCTCATCCTATATTTTCACACATCTTATCCTTTGTGGGTTTTCAATAATTCTGAAAAAAGAATTGATCCGATATCGATGAAGATGGTATGATTTATTGTTAATCTCAATCCTATTAAAATGAAACAAGATTACATAACCCCAACAAAGATGACTCTCGTTGCGTTACGCATCGTTATAGTGGTTAGTGTATTGTTTGGAGGAAATGTAACTGCACAGGTTTGTTCAAATCCAAATAATATTTTTGGGCTTACAAGCAATGGGGCAATTTATCCTATTAACATTTCGAATGCCAGTGTTGGTTCTAAAATAAATACAGCGGCTTATTCAGGTGCTTCTCCAAATCAGTCGAATGCCATTGGGTACAATTCCATAAATGGCAAGTTCTATTATTTCAAAGTTAACCCCTCATCATCGAACGGAGGAGAATTTGTATCCTTTGACCCTACATTACAGGTATATACAACACTTACAACCAGCCCTATCCGTGCTACGGTGCATGCGGGTTGTGTAAATTTTAACGGTACCGGGTATTACTGCACTGATGTTAATGGGAATCTTTTCTATTATAATATAGCGTCAAATTCATGGACCACCATTACTTCTAATATTGTCGACCAATTTGGTGCAAGTGTGAGCACGCTCATTATAACCCAAAATTCAGGCGATATGGCAATTGACGGGTTAGGAAATTTGTGGATACTTACATCGAGTAAATTTTATTATGGGCTTTATGAAGTATTAGCTCCTTTGCCAACTACCGTCCAGGCAAGTGTAACTGCAAATAAAATTATTGACCCTGCCACAGCTGTACCGGCAAGCTCTTCCGGTTTTCAGGGAGTTGCTTTTAATGCTTTAGGAGCGCTTTATTTAACTGCTGGAAACAACGGTCTTTATCAATTAACAAACAAAACTGCGGCTTCTTTAACTTTTGTTGGAACACTGAGTACATCTGGAGTCGGAAACGACCTTACATCATGTAATTTCCCGTTTACTGTTTTGCCTGTGGTATGGTCTTCATTTACAGTTTCATTGCAGAATAATAATGTGTCGCTTGATTGGAAAATAGCTGGTGCAATAAATGTAAAAGGTTTTTATATTGAAAGAAGCAATGATAATAACAGTTGGAATATACTTGCTTATGTACCCTATAGTGAAATGGCAAACGAGTATTCATACATTGACTACAATCCATGGCAGGGAAATAACTACTATCGTATTCATGAAGTTGATTTTAAAGACGAGGATAATTATTCGGAAATCAAGCTGGTTAATATTGCTTCGGCATCTTGCATGCAAATAGCTGCTTGGCCGAATCCTGTAAAGGATGTGCTGAATATCAGGTCTGCTTTATCTGAAGATTGCAGAGGCCAGATATTCGATCAGTTTGGCAGATTGGTATCAGTTGTGATAATCCATTCCGGCAACAACCAGGTTAATATCGGCTCACTTTCTACGGGAAATTATTTTGTTCATATTGTTTCGGCGAATGGTAATTTTTATAATGAAAAAATAATAAAAAAATAAAACATTAAAATTGCTGAATAGGGTTTGATTTCAATTTTGCATGTAAAACCTCCGTTCTGCGGAGGTTTTCTTATTTATGTAAAAGCAATTTTGTATCGCCGGGAATATTTTTATATTTAAATTAAAGGTTTCGTAAAATCGGTATCTGATCTGATCATTAATTTTAATCAAAATAACTTATAATAAATTTCATGATTAACAATGTGAAAATTCTGGAAACAAAGGTTCTTTCAGACAATTGGTATGTCTTAAAAAAAATCACTTACGAATATGAAAAGAAGAATGGCCATATGCAGGTCCAAACCAGGGAAGCATACGACAGGGGAAACGGGGCGACTATTTTGCTCTTTAATACGAATAAACAAACAGTGGTACTTACCAGGCAATTCCGTCTTCCGACTTTTATTAACGGGAATGAAAATGGTATGCTGATTGAGGCTTGTGCCGGTTTATTAGATAAGGATAATCCGGAAGATTGCATTAAGCGTGAAACAGAAGAAGAAACAGGTTACAGAATAAAAAATGTTCAGAAAATATTTGAAGCATATATGTCTCCGGGCTCTGTAACTGAAATTTTATATTTTTTTATTGCGGAATACTCAAATGAAATGAAGGTCACCGATGGTGGGGGCCTGGATCATGAAGAGGAAAACATTGAAGTACTGGAGATAAATATAGATAAAGCTATGCAGATGATTAATAGTGGTGATATCAAAGACGGTAAAACAATTATGCTGCTTCAATATGTGAAGTTGAATAATATTTTGTGAGAATGATTTTAAACTGCAGAAAAAATCAGTGATGAACAATTGCCGCCGAACCCAAATGAGTTGGATAATACATGCCCGATTTCTTGATTTTTTAAAAACTCTGTTTGCGGAGTAAACGGAAGTTCTTTCATGGAAGTTTCGAAGCGTAGGTTAGGATAAACAATTCCATGTTTTACCGCTAAAGCTGAAAATACGGCTTCTATTCCTCCGCTTGCCCCCAAAGTATGGCCGGTGAAAGATTTGGTGGAACTCATTTTAGGATACGACGGGCCGAATAATCTTTTTATTGCTGTGCCTTCTGCGATGTCGTTATTCTGTGTTCCCGTTCCATGAAGATTAATATAGTCAATATCAGAAGCCAATAATGAGGCTTTCTTCAAAGCGCCCTGCATTGCCATAAATGATCCCGTACCATCGGGTGATGATGCAGTTTGATGATAGGCGTCGTTGGCATTTGCGTATCCGCTCAGTAAACAATAAGGTTTTTTGGGTAGAGAGGAAGCCAGCTTCTCTGAAACCAAAACCACATAACCTGCGCCTTCCCCGAGATTTAACCCCCTTCTTTTTTCATCAAAAGGCTTACAGAAATCACGATCAAGTATCATTAATGTATTAAAGCCGTTTAATGTAAATTTTGTGAGGGCATCAACACCGCCGGCAATCACCATATCGAGGTAATTATTTTTTATCAGCCTGGCTCCAAGAAATATTGAATTGGCAGACGAGGAACAGGCGGTACTTATGGTGCTGATGTAATTTTTAATGTTCAGTTTGTCAGCAGTTATTTCAGTAACACTTCCACATTCATGATGAACAACGTTTCTTAGTTTTCCTTTTTTATTGCTGACAAGAAATTCTGAAAAAAATTTTTCAGTCTTATCCATTCCTCCAACTGTATTTGCAGATATAAACCCGGTTCTCAACGAGTCGAAATGTTCAACAGCTGCATCATCTATCGCTTCTTTTGCTGCAATAGTACTTAAGAGTGCGGTGCGGCTTATTTCAGGCGATAAGCCTGTTTTGACGGATAATTCTTCATTGGTTAATTTTACTTCTGCAGCAGGGAATTCATTCTTATGTACAGTTTCCAGCAATTTGATATTAGTCATTCCTGCATGTGCCGTTTGCAGTGCATTAAAATTTTCAGCCACATTGTTTCCGATTGCTGAAATTACCCCAAGACCTGCAACAAAAACTGGTGAACCCATAACATTATACTGCTTTTTGCTGATGCGTCCTGATATAATCAGCCATTGTTTTCACTGAATAAAATACTTTTGGACCCTCATCGGCATTAGCCAGTTTTATTTTGTAATGTTGTTGTAACAGCACAATCAGTTCCAGCGCATCGATGGAGTCGAGCCCCAGGCCTTCAACAAAAAGCGGTTGCTCATCGCCGATATCTTCAGGCTTCACATCCTGCAAATTCAATTGCTCCACAATTTGTTTTTTCAGATCGCTTAATAAAGTATCCATCTATTTTTGATTTAATGATTGAATATTTTCTGTTGTAAATAAAACATGGTTCCCCGTACCTGATTTTTCAATCAAAACTAATAAAGCTTCGTAATCTTCCTGTATTACGTCAACACGCCCACAGATACAACACTGCAATATATTATTATTAAGAAGATAGCCGGCATATTGTTTAATAAAGTCGGCATCAAATCGCTCCTGTATAAAAAAAGCATTTTCTCCTTTGAATTTATTCCTGATGCAGATTTCTCCCGTTATAATGTTGGGTAATGTATAAACAAATAAAGAAGGGCTGGCGAATTCTTTGGTGCTGTCAAAATATTTGATATCGGTATCCAGGCTTGCATTTGAATTGGACAACACAATTCCGACTTCTTCCGGTTTATAGTGTAGCTGTGGAAAAGAATTTTTCAGCAAAACTTCTGAAGCCAGCCATCCCAGTTTGCTCAGGGTATCCATTTTATAAAATTTCGGGTATTGAAAACCGAAATGATCATAAGCAGAAAGCAGAAAATCCGTTAATGACGGTTTGTTGTCTTCAAAAATTTTCTGCCTGTCTTTATGAATAACCTGGTTGCTTATCCGGCAACTTGCTGTAATGTAATAATCTTTCTGGTGCACTGTAGGAATTATGTATTGGCAGCGGGCTGCTTTTTTTTATGGTTGTCGCGCATTTCAATCATGGATGCAAGTTTGATTAAAGAGCCTTTATGGTTCTTTACATATGGATTGCCGGAATCCCACACATAACCTGCAAGTACCGAACAGATCATGCTTTTGATTTGCAGGTCCTGTTCTTCTGCAAAAAAGATGGTGTCAAGTGTTCCATCATACCAGGCTTCAATATATGAACGAAAGGTATTCACCCCTGTCATCATTTTTTCAGTGTATTCTTTTTCCCAGTCAATCACTTCGCCTTTTAGTTTTCTGATCACCAGGTGAGCTGCAAGTTGACTGGAAACAGAAGCGAGAGTAACGCCTGATGAAAATACCGGGTCAAGAAATTCTGTAACGTTACCGGTTAATATAAAACCATCTCCATAAAATTTGTCAGTAGTAGTTGACCATGACTGTAATATCCTGGCATCGAAAACAAACTCCACGTCTTTGAAGCGTTCTTTCAAATAGGGTTCATCGGCAATCATTGCGCGGAGCTGTTCATTCAGGCTGCCGGAGTATGCATCAAAAAACTCCGGATCGGCAACAAAACCTAATGATGTTATGCCGTTTGAGAAAGGTATTACCCAGACCCACACTGCTTTTTTATGAACAATAATAGTAATCCGGTTTGGTTCATCTGAGAGAGATCTTTTTAAATCGAGGGTGTGTGTAAAAACTGCTTTTCTTGGGGGTAGGCTGGAAGGCCTGTCCATATTGAACAGGCGGGGAATCA